>TARA_R110001599_G_scaffold353231_1_pt1 | contig 225496 bp, 211 predicted proteins | sample TARA_R110001599 | Tara Oceans TARA_R110001599 (sample SAMEA4398360) | marine metagenome | biome: Polar Biome; feature: [MES] marine water layer (ENVO:01000295) within the mesopelagic zone...; material: water (ENVO:00002006), including particulate matter (ENVO:01000060) such... | reverse complement strand
AAATGCCGCTTAACTGGGTTGTAAAGAAATGCTGGACCAGGTCAAATAACCAGGACCGGCAAGGCGAATAGCAGGATTGTAGAAGGCAATGCTTCCAGGCCCAGCTTAACCCCAAAAGCTCTATCCGGGTTTTCACTGTCCCCCATGACGGCCATGCCGAGAGCATAGAGACCCCCAAGTCCGATCCCCATAACAGCAAACAGCATCATTATGGACTGATAATTGGCAGTAAGCGTAACGGCCAATAGGGAAGCTATAGAAATTCCTGAGCCCCAAAAGGCCGCGAACTTCCAGTTAATCCGCCTTACAAAAAAGAGGGAGGCGATTGCGATCATGGTGAATGTAAGATTGAAAACTGCAATGATATCGCCGAGTTGGGAATCACTGAATGTAAAAGTCTCAGCCATCGTTCCAATCACCATCGGCATGGTACTGGAGATCATGGCCCCGATCCCGGAAAGCAGGCCGGCAGCTATGTATACCGATTTTCGGTCGATTGGGTGTCTTGTCGGAACTGCGGAAGTCGGCGTAATGGCCATAGCGTCATCTTTAAGTTATTAATGCTTATTTCTGTATACTGTATACATTACAAGGAGCGCTGTCTAGCTTGCCTTGTGCCGACGGTTCTCCTGGATTATGTTTCAATTCCTTATTGCTCGGGGTAGAGCGTCTTCGACTCGCTGTTGACCGGACGAATGACGCAGAGCATCACCAATGTAATTGCGCAGGTCAGTACTTTGACCAACTAGCTGCTTGCCAGAACATTCGTTCCCGCAAAAATAAGGGTGTCAGGTACCTACAATAAAATTTGAATATTGCGATGTGGTGCGTCGCAATTATTGAGCACAACTTTCTTCTGCTTAATTTTGAGTTGTTTATCGGTTCTGACCAGCTGATGGAAATACTTCCCACCATAGACTGTTTGGGTGTTTCTCAGGTCTTCTTGATAACCAAGCGTCATGAAGCTTGATGACACATGGTAGACTGCCCCGTCTTCATCGATCACTTCATCGAGCATTATGTTGGATATCAAGTGTGTGGACTCAGGTCTTCTGTCGAGCGAGTGTGCTTGTGGATGTTCCATCCTTTTGGCCCTGAGTCGTAGGGTCGTTTTGCCTTCATATACAAGCGATGCCTGTTGCAACGGATCAACCTGATCTCTGCTGGTCGGTACCCAGTAAATTGCGTCTTCGAGGTAGAGTGACAGCCAGTCATCCCAGCGTTTTTCATCGATACAACGGGCTTCGTAGAACAGAAACTGCTCCAGCTCGGCTATTAATTCGAGCTGTGACGGTTTCTTAGGTTGGGATCTATTCTCCATAGAGCGCTACTCTCCATCAATTCTCATATAATCCAGCCAGGCCTCGTATTCGTGACGATAGGTTATATCGCTAGTCCCTGGTGCGCTGATAGTGCCATCTGAGTTGTGGGTCTCTGCATCCATGTGTCGATGTAGACTGACCCACTCAAGACCGCCACCCTTGAGCCCTTGTTGCATTCGACAAAAGGCTTCGTTGTCATCATGTCCGGCTATTGAAGCAGGAGAGAAAATCGCTTGATTGTATAAAAGTGAGCGCTCCAGCATTTCGTCGGGTGCTCCCCGTAGCCTGAAAGTCCAGGTTTCCAGTAATGTTTCGTCAACGCTGATCGGGCGAAAGACTCGTATGCACTGCAAGTTGCACTTAAGAGACAAGCTGGGGTAAATGACGGTGTTGTGGCGTTCAACAGACAGTATATTTTTAAACGCTTCTTCCCCATGGGTAGCCAGCATCGCCTGGTTGTAGTCTTCATTTTCCGGGTAAGCAGAGTGAATGCTGATTTCCCCCCCGGTAAACGAGTGGCCGTTTCCACAGATTGTCTGACCGATTTTTTCAAAGAATGATAGAGGGCTGCCAAATGGTGTCAGCATATGGAGAACTGTAGGAATCTCATCGTCGTTACTAATGCTATCGGCCATTTCTTTGGCTGGGGCGCTTGCGGACCTGTGCGTAGGAAGGGCGTGCAAATTATCCGACACATTTTCGACCAGCATTTTCCAGTTACAATCGTTAACATACTTTAGTGGTGGGCCAACAACTTCGAGTGCCCCACCGGGGGCCCGATCTACCAAATTATCTATCGATGTTCTGGCTTCGCCTAGCCACGTGACAAGATCAGGTCCTTCTGTATGGATACGTGCAAACACAAAGCCACGATAAGACTCAACGCTAGCTATCCCTTTTAGATTACAGTCGTCATTGTCTGTGTTCAGCCGACTTCCTTCATAGGCATCTGCCAACGGGCGTGCTTTGAGAGAGCCGTCTGTATCAAATGACCAGGCGTGGTACATACAGCGAAATGCGCGAACATGGCCCGAGGCGGCTGTAGTGAGCTGTGTTCCCTTGTGTGGGCAGCGGTTGTACAGAACCTTTATCGTGTCGTCACTATGGCGGACGATGATAACGGACTCCCTGGCAAGTTGTGAGCTACAAAAATCCCCAGGATCCGGAATTTGACTTTCATGGCATACGAAAATCCATGCTTTTGCAAAGACCCGATCCATTTCCAGCTCAAAAATGTCACTATCGGTATAAAGCCGTTTATGGACTTTGTCCGCTTCGACCAGGTTTTCTAGTTCTTCAATGCTTAAGCCAGAATATTCCATGATAGTGACACTCTAGTATTGTCAGAATGTGATAGTAACGTATACTGTATACAATAAACAAAATATACGCCAGAGATATATATTCAGGTGGGAAGTGTTACTGCGACTGACTCTACGCTAGTTACAGGCATTGTGGCCGCTAAGCTCTCGAGTCAAAAGCAAGGCCTATGCAGGACCTGAGACCGTCTTGGCGATAGATTCTGGCGCGTGTTAAGATTGCGCCGATTTGTGAATACTGTATACGCTACCCAGGCGCTCGAACTGGAAACACTCATAGTTGTTTCTTTTTTGGGTTTTGGAAAACTCATGCGAAGCGCTAGTCAGTATTTTTTTTACACTAACAATGCGCCGGAAATTTTATGCAATCAATGAAAATCGAAAAGCCCGTTCAGCTGCGAGACCAGGTCTATAGCCGGGTGAAGCGGGCCCTTCTGGAGGGAATTTACTCCCAGGGAGAAAGGGTTACCGAAGATAAAATTGCAATGCATCTGGGAGTGTCAAGAACGCCTGTTAGAGAAGCGCTGCGCTTATTGGAGGAGTTGGGCTTTCTGGACAGTCGCCCCTCCGGGGGATACTCCGTTCCGATGCTGAAGGAAGAGAATATTGTCGATTTTATTGAGGTGAGACTACTGCTTGAACCCCGTGTTATGCAAAAAGCCGTCAAGTCGGCGACCGATGAGCAATTGGCGGAGTTGGAGTTGAGCTTATCTCAGGCCAGAACTACCGCAAAAGGTAGAGACGTTTTTGAGTTCTATGCATGCATTCAGGACTTTTGGGAGCGCTTTTGGCTGACGAGTGGTAGTGCCGGTCTTTATGCTTGCTTGATGAAGCTAACTGAGCAATATCATTATCAATACCTGTCGGCGATTGCATTGGATAATGTGGAAGTGAGGTTAGGTCTCGTTGACTTTTTGGCTGACTTGCAGCGGCACTTGGCTAATCGCGATAGTAAAAAGGGTGTCGAAACGATAAAGACACATTTGAAATTTAAGAAAAAGGAACTGCTACGCGTTATCGACGCGCTCAACGCAAAAACGAGCCAAGACGATGGCGACGCCAAAAAGTAGCAACGGCTCCAGCGGCCTGCTGAAAACCCGACATGAACTACAGTAGCTCAACCATCAGGCTGCTGGTCCTCGGCTGGCCAACGACTGATTTTCGGCCACTGGCACTAATAACTTTGCGCAAGCTTACGTTTATCACACGGTGAAAGTTGCGAGAAAACTTCAGCGAGGCCATCGGGATATTGTACTGGCTTCACCCGTATCGGTCCCTTACCAGAGGAAGACAGAGCAGCCGGCCAGCTATTTTATCGGGACTGCGCTGCGGGAAATGCTGGCCGCCGCCGGGCTTGAGAAGCCGGAGTGTGACGGCTTAATGGTGTCCTCGTATTCTCTTGCGCCAGACACCGTGGTATCACTTGCCGAAACATTTGATATCAGCCTCAACTGGATTGAACAAGTGCCGCTGGGCGGCGCGTCCGGGATTGTCGGTGTGCAACGAGCTGCGCGTGCCGTGGCTGCCGGCGATGCCCACGTAATTGCCTGTATCGGCGGGGACACATTTATACCCGATCAGTTTGCCGTTCTTCTGGGGCGATTCAGTAACTTTACTATCGACGGTGCTGCACCCTATGGTTGTGGTGGGGCCAGTGTGCCGTTTGCCCTGTTGACACGCGCCTATATGGAAACCTATCACGTTGCTCGTGAAGATTTCGGCCGCTTATGTATTCTACAGAGGAAAAATGCCCAGGCTTACCAACAGGCCTTGCTCCGTGAAAATTTAACGATGCAGGCTTACCTCGCTGCGCGGCCTGTCTCAGACCCTTTGGGGTTGTTTGACTGCGTTATGCCTTGTGCCGGCGCAGAAGGTGTTTTGGTTATGCAGGAGGACAGGGCGCAAGCACTGGGGATACCTTACGTACACCTCCGCGCCTCCGCAGAGCGACACAATGCCTCTCGCGGAGTGGCCATGCCGCTGACCTTCGGCTGGAGAGACTTTCGAGACGATCTATATCATGCCGCGGGTCTTCGGCCGGAAGCGATGGATATCGTACAAGTTTATGATGATTATCCTGTGATGGCGCTGCTGCAACTGGAGGAGTTGGGGTTGTGTGAAGCCGGACAGGCCTCACGTTATCTCACGGAGGATAGCTTTATTCCGCGTGACCGGGTCGTGCACCTGAACACATCTGGCGGTCAGCTGTCCGCTGGTCAGGCGGGTTTCGCCGGCGGCTTTATGGGGCTGACTGAAGCAGTAAGACAACTGACCGGCCAGGCACTTGGCAACCAGCGTGCCGAGGTGCGAAACGCATTGGTATCGGGTTTCGGCATGATCAATTACAACCGCGGTTTATGCGCTGCGGCAGCTATCATCGAGCGTGCAGAATTGTGACGGAGAGCGGAGAGTCCGAGAGGGACCTCAGCACAAAGCAACTTGCTCGTACTTCTTTTGGGCAGGCTGCAACCCGATTTGCGAGAAATATTGCAGGCCAAAATACGGGAGGAGACGCCTCCGGGAATTGGTTGCTACAGGGTGTGATATTGCAGCAATGTGGCACATGCACTGCTGAATTTTATCCACCACGCCCTTTGTGTCCGGAGTGTTTGTCTGAGCAACTTCAATGGCGGCGGAATGACGGTGGCGGGCGAGTGCTTTCCATAACATGCCTGCACGTCAGTGTGAATACGTTTTACCACCGTTCTGCCCGCGACATTGAACCTTGGGTGATAGGGATGGTGGCGCACGATGACGGGCCAGTGCTTCTGGTATTTTTGGATAAATCTGTTACGGCGGTTGGCAGTCGAATCGCACTGTTTACAGCCCCGGATATCATCGGAGAGTCCGTCATTATCGGGGTCAGGGAGGGCTCGCTTGCTGAGCAGAGCGCTGGGGACATTGCGGCCACGTTAGTTCACAAAGACGAAAATTGACGGTAAATTCACTTCCAGATTTGAGTATAACAGGAGGGGGGGAAAACTACCCATGTACTACGATAACACCTTATTTATGCTGCTCGGTGACCTGTCTGCTCATATCTTATTGAAAGCCAACTACATTACATTACCTGGTCCCATATCATGACTGAACCATCCGACGACAAGGTCACTTCCAAAACTCCCCCTAAGCCAGGCATCTTAGCCAGAGCACTGGAGTTCAATGACCGGACTTTACCGAAAATTCTGGAGTGCCAAGCTGGGCTAGCTGAGCGAGTACTTTTACGCTGTGCCGATCGGGAGCTTACCTACGGCAATGCACCAGTCGTTGCGGCGCGATACGCCAGTCGACTCCTTGCAGATGGGGTCAGTGCAGGCGATACGGTCGTGGTGTTTATGTCCAACCGAATTGAACTGATAGAGCTTTGGTTTGGTATCACCTGGCTTGGCGCCATTATGGTGCCGATCAATACTGCGCTGCGGGGCGAACAACTTCGCCATGCTATTGCCACTGCGCAGCCGTTATTGGTTATCACTGAAACCGACTTCTTTGCGCATCTGTCAGGTGTTGAGGACATACTCGCTCAATCGCGTGCCGTACTCTCCATTGATACCAAGGTTGCTGAAAAAACCATTGGAAAATTATCGGTTACACAGTTTCAGCCCAATAAAGCAGCTATTCCCGCCCACCCGGTGACACCTGGCGATCCTGCAGCCATTCTCTATACGTCGGGTACGACGGGTGCAGCGAAGGGTGTGCTTTGTCCTCATGCTCAATTCTATTGGTGGGGTGCTCTGACCGGCGAGGCCTTGGGCCTGGGTCAAGATGACGTTCTTTTTACAACTCTTCCAATGTTCCACACCAACGCGTTGAATTCTCTTTGGCAAGCCATGCTGTTTGGTGCCACCTATTCTTTTGCACCGGCATTTTCTGCGAGAAACTTTTGGCAGCAAGCGCATGGCAATAGGGCAACGGCTACTTATCTGCTTGGGTCTATGGCCCAAATTCTATTGAAGCAGCCGGCCAAGCAACTGGATAAGGAGCATTCAATTGGTGTGGCTCTTTGCCCGGCCACACCGTTGGACGTAGTTGAGAAGTTTTATGCCCGGTTTGGTGTAAAGCTTATTGAAGGCTACGGTTCGACTGAAACCAACTTCGTGTTTTCCAATACGATCGGCGGTTATGTTCCTGCCAGTATGGGCCGGGTTACCGATGGTTTTGAGGTGAGAGTCGTCGATAAAAATGACTGTGATGTGGAAGATGGTAAGCCGGGCGAGTTAATTATTCGCCAGCGCGAACCGTTCAGTATGTCGCAAGGCTACTATGGTAATCCGTTGGCCACCGTCAATGCGTGGAGGAATCTGTGGTTTCATACTGGCGATAGGGTATTTTGCGATGCTCAGGGCGTCTACCATTTTTTGGGACGGTTGGTGGATGCGATACGCCGCCGAGGCGAAAATATTTCATCATGGGAAGTTGAAAACGCGCTGACGTTGCATCCTGATATAGAAGAGGCTGCGGTTATAGGAGTTCCCTCGGACCTGGGGTCAGAGGAGGACGTCATGGCGCATGTGATAATGCGCCCTGGATGTACGCCGGATCATGTCAAGATTATCGGTTTTCTGGAAAGTCGGCTCGCATATTTTGCTATTCCCAGGTACTGGGAATTCACAGCTGAATTACCCAGGACAGAAAATAATAAAATAAAAAAGCATGTGCTACGCGAACTTGGTATCACATCCACTACATGGGATTTGGAAAAATCTGGAATTGTTATCAACCGCACAACGAAACATACATAAATTAAGGTGTTAAAGACTCTTACTATCGAAGCCCGTTTTCATAAGAATTTGTAGCTTGTAGCTCTTTGCTATCCATAATCTGCATATCCTTACCCATTGCTGGGGTTAATGATAGGCAGTTACACAGAATTTAAAACAGTCTCTTTATCTGCAGTAAGAAAGGCCCGGGTAACTTCATCCACCACCCCAAGTGGTGGCAGATTTTGTTGCGCTCCCCAGGTTGATACGGACTACGCATTCTCGGCATTGCCACGATAGCGAGCAGAGGAGGCGGTGCCTCCGTGCCGTTGGTGTTAGCCGCCCTTGGTGCGGGTTTTATTCGGCTTGGCATTCTTTTCAATGAATTCAATAATCATGCTTGCGATATCTTTTTTCGTGGCCTCTTCTATGCCTTCGAGCCCAGGCGAGGAATTGACTTCCATAACCAATGGCCCGCGGCTGGACCGGAGCAAGTCCACGCCACAGACGTTAAGCCCCATGATATTGGCCGCTTTTACTGCAACGGCGCGTTCCTGTGGCGTTAACTTAACCAGTTTCGCGGAACCCCCGCGGTGAATATTGGAGCGGAATTCTCCCTCGGGTGCAGTCCTTTGCATGGCGGCTATGACCTTGTCGCCAACGACAAAGCAGCGGATATCACTGCCACCGGCCTCTTTAATAAACTCCTGTATTAGAATGTTACTTTTGACGCCCATAAACGCCTGAATAACACTTTCAGCAGCCTTCTTGGTCTCGGCTAATACTACGCCGATGCCCTGGGTGCCCTCCAACAGCTTTATAACCAGGGGTGCTCCTCCCACTTCCCGGATCAAGCCATCAACATCGTCAGGTGAGTTGGCAAAAGCGGTTACCGGGATACCTACGCCTTTGCGAGACAATAACTGTATGGAGCGCAGCTTGTCTCTGGAGCGGGTAATGGCCACTGATTCATTCACACAGTAGGTTCCCATCATTTCAAACTGACGGGATACCGCGGTTCCGTAGAAGGTGACTGAAGCTCCTATTCTGGGAATAACGGCATCAAAAGAGCCGGGTAAAAACTCTTCGTCCTTATAGTGTACTGAAGGATTTTTTGTTCCCATGTCCATAAAGCAACGGACGTGGTCAATAACCCGGGTCTCATGGCCGCGTGCTTCCGCAGCTTCTACCAGGCGTCTGGTTGAGTAGAGTTTACGGTTTCGTGACAATATAGCGATTTTCATGATGTTGCTCCATTTTGCACTGATGTGACTTCAGGCGTTTGATTTCGAATTCAAGTTGGGTGTCACAACACCAGGGTAGTAGCCAACCCGAGCATCAGGCCCATACCTACAATATCGGTAAATGTTGTAAGAAAGATGCTGCTGGCCATCGCCGGATCCGCGCCCGCTTTTTTCAATGTCAAAGGCACCAAAACACCGAACAGGCCACTACACATGCAAGCACCCGTCATGGCCAGTAGTATAACAATTCCCAGCATTACCGGGTTTTCTGCTCCACTGGTCGTTGCATAGATCAGCATAGCACCGGCCGCTATTACGCCAACGCCCAGGCCATTCAAAGCGCCCAGGGTGATCTCCTTCATATACAATTTTCGGATCGGATAATTTTTTAGCTCGCCGAGGGTTAGCCCGCGTAGTGTAATTGCCAACGCTTGACATCCGGTATTTCCGCTTTGCCCCGCCAGGACGGGCAAAAATACTGCCAACACAATAATTTTCGCTATGGTGTCTTCGAATATCCCTACCACAAGAGCCGCAGCAAACGCCGTGAGTAGATTGACCTGCAGCCAGGGATGTCGCATGCGCAGAGCCTGCCCAATGGGCGTGTTGATGCGCTCTTCTTTGTTCAAACCCACCATGTTGCCGGGTTGTGCGCTGACTTCTTCGGCAACTTTTTCAAACAGCTGCCAGGCGTATACCATGCCCACCATCTTGCCCAAGGAATCCGTTACGGGATACAAGCGGTAGCGGGTGCTCAAAGTTCCGTGCACTGCCTCTGAAATTGTCGTATTCGGAGAAAATGCGAAGGGATCCTGCGTCATAATCTCGCCCAGCGTCTGGCCAGGCTTTGCCAGCAACAAATCTCGCAGTGCTACCACACCCAGTAGCTTCCTTTCTTCGTCGATGATGTAAATATAAGTGACGTCGGGGGAGACCGTTCTCCTTACCAGATAGTCCAGAGTACCTGCGACTGTCGTTTCCGGATAAGCCAGGCCGTCGGCATCGCGCATGATATCGCTAATATTGACTTGAATCTTCTGAACTGAAGCTTCAGCGCCTGCAGTATCGGCGCTGGATAGATCTCCGCCGGGTCCGGCAGTATCGGCCGCTTCGCCTTCTACCGATATTTGCGCTTTGCTTACAGCGGCGGCATCCATAGGCGGCGAGGTCGTCGCGCCTTCCGACTTGAAATCTTCATTAACGGTACTCATAGATAGCATTATCCTTGTTGTCTGGCCCGCACCTTGCTCGGTACGTAGCCATTAATCTCCGTTACGAGAGGTTAGGAAACGGCAAGCAACAAATATAACTATATATATTTGCCATGTAGCATAATATTATTTATCGTTGAACAATGGATCTTGAGCTGTTGAGAACGTTTCTGGAGGTGAATCGCACCCGCCATTTTGGCCATGCAGGCACCAATCTGCATGTGACTCAGGCTGCCGTAAGTGCGCGGATTAAACAACTTGAATTACTTTTGGGCGCGCCTTTGTTCGTTAGACGCTATCGGGACTTGCAGCTCACTTCTGAGGGCCACAGGCTCGTTCGGCATGCGGATTTACAGATCACGGGTTGGCGCAAAGCCCGGCAGGAGGTGGTGTTGGGCGGGAGCGCGCAGCAAATCAGCCTCGGTGGCAGTCTGCGTTTGTGGGATGTTGCTCTGCAGGAATGGTTACATACTCTGCGACGGCAGTTGCCCGAACTTGGCCTTATCGTTGAAAGCCACAGGCCCGAACATCTGACCCGCCGCTTGCTCGATGGCCAGTTGGATATCGTTTTTATGCTGGAGCCTCCCCAACTGGAGACCCTGCAGATAAAAGAGGTGGCGTTGATCGAACTGGTACTGGTTGCAGGGCAACCCGGCCTGAGTACAGAAGATGCGGTGGGCCAGGATTATCTGATGGTGGACTGGGGGCTGACCTATGGATTAGAGCATCGGCGGCTGTTTCCCGATGCGCCAGAGCCGAAGGTTCGGCTGTCCCAGGCGAAAATGGCACTGGAACACCTACTGGCAATCGGTGGCTCGGCCTACCTTCCCGTGCGCATGCTGGCCAACTATATAGAAGCTGGTCGTCTCCATGTTGTAAAAGATGCCCCTGTGATTCGGCGCCACGCTTATGCCGTCTTCCCTTTGCGCAGCGAAAAAATTGAACTTATCGATAAAATACTCATGCTGTTCCAGTATTCCATAGACATACCGCGCCCGAGCCGATGAGGTCAAAGTAGCCTGAATAATACTAAAGCAACAGCTCCTCTATTTATGGTGGGCGATGCCAGGTTTCGGGAACTTCATTACCATAATACGTGAACACGAATTCATATATTTCTGAAAAGTAATCGCTGACTCGGCGAATCACTTCAGGCTCAAACTCCATCGAATTGCTCGGGTTGACCTTTCTCGAGATATTCGGTGATTGAAAAGATATCTTGAGAAAGTTGCAGAGTTTCTGTAATTCTCGAGTGCTGACATCACTAAAAATATTTTCGTAGAAAAGAGCGCAGAGATTGTCGGGTGTAGTGACACGCAGCAGTGACTCGATAGTGCGTTTGTAGTCGCTTCTCGCTGTGTAGGAAGTGTTTTCGAGGAATTCAATTGCTTTTGAGTTCGGATCAAAATCCAGTGCTTTATCCTTGCCCTGGATTTCCCTTATCGTCTGCGAAAATTGAATTTGCGATAGATACCGCATAGCCGGATCACGCATAATAAAAATAAATTTAGCTTCAGGGTATAGCTCGATTATTGCCTTGAACCCGGATTCTGGCAGCAGGGAGTAGGCGGGCGTGATTTCACCAAATGCTTTGTGATGATCGCTGATCAACTCATCAAAATACTGCCGATATACTGTTGGGTTCTCGACCATGGCCAGACGCAGATCAAGACACCTCATTTTTTGTTTTAGTTTGTCATCTGGTGCTGCCTGGTATTTTTTAGTAAATTTCGCACGAATTTTTGCCCATCGATTATTCCAGAAAGCCGAATGCTCCTGACAATACATGGCATCAAAGTAATGCAGTTCCTTAATTGGAGAGAATGCAACTTCAGGGTGTTGCCCCAAATAATCAGCCAGCCAGGAGGTGCCTCCTTTGGCGGCTCCGATACCGACGAAAAAAGTCTTCGTCATTTCTTTTAATCTCCCATAAGCAGGTATATGGAAGCGTTAGACAGTACGTCTTGTTTCATTGATTCCTCAATCAGTACCCTGCTACGCGCTTGCAGTGTTTCTCAGGAATTTGTTCGCGGCTCAAAGTAAGCTTGCTTGTGGATGGTACTCCAGCTTACTTCACTCGGGCAATACCTTGATGTGCTCACACCGTTGGCAAACTTGCTGAGCGGAAATCAGCTCTTTTTTTTATGGCCGCAATAGCGATTCTGAGTACTTAAGTGAGGTTGGAGGGTTGACACTGGTTGCGATCTGAAAACTCTCCTGTAACCAAGGCGAGCGCACCAGTGCCGGATTGTAGAGCGAAAAACGGCCACTGACCGGGGAGGTCGGTCAACCAATGCCATTATAATGCTGGTGGTCCACGACCTGTTACGAGGTGGATGACCAACAAGATGATGCCGATGACAAACAGTACCCATGATATCTGCCCGGCGATGGCAGCGATTCCGGATGCACCGAGTATACCGGCGACCAGGCCGACTACCAAGAATACTAAGGCCCAATAAAGCATGGTCGTACTCCTTTTTCTTCAGATGGTGAGGGAGGAGGGCGGGTGTGCCGTGCCTACCCTCCTCTCTCGCGGGACTGCCTAGCTCTTCACTTCCAGTTGGTTGTCGACATCGGCGACTCCGTCAACCTGTTTGGTAATTTCACCCGCCAGATCCTTTTCGGCGGAGGAATCTACTGTGCCTGTCAGGGTGACATTGCGTGCGACGGTATCAACATGTATTTTGAGACCGTCTGTTTGGCCATTGGCCAGCAGCTTGGTCTTCACTTCGGCGGTAAGAGTTGCATCTTCCACTTTGTCGGAGAAATCCCGGTCGCCGGCCGCTGCGTTAGCCCTGGCTTCTTCAGAGGGAACTACGAGCAATCGGTTAGTGACTTCTGTAATGCCGTCGATGCCCTTGGCCAGCTGCTCCGCGAGTTCTTTGTCAACGTCAGATTCGACCTTGCCGGTTAGCACCACAGTGTTCCCCCGGACTTCTGGATCAATCGTGAAGTTGTTCAGGTGTCGGTTGAACAGATATATGGTATCCAGTTTGCCTTCACGCCAGGCATCACTGGCCTTCCTTTCCATAGAAGCCGTGGTACTGGCCTGAACTGTTGCTCCCTCATGGTGATCTGCAAATGTGTGCAGGCTCAATCCCGATCCCAAAAGCAGCGATGTATATGCAACGGTCGCAATGGCTCTTGTCTTCTTCATGATTCACTCCTGATTGTTGTGTCCGAGTATCTTTGGCAGTTATGCCGGTGTGATCACCGACCTGCTAGTAGAGTAGCGAGAATCGTGCCAAATTCTGAAAAATGGGAACAAAAAAACTTACATCGATGGGTGTAATGCCTGATTTGACTGGGCTCGGAGCTAATAATTGAAATGCAAGAGGGCAGCCCGTTGGCGTCTGTGGCCAGTTGTTCGCCGCTGCATTACTAGCGATTTTGAAAAGCTGACAATAATTCGTGGATTTTTTACACGCCCGCTTCCTGTGAGAGAAGGTTGTCCGGCTCACGGTGGCTTATCAAGAAGATAGCGCAAACCTCCCCGCCGCTCTCAGGCTACTGATTTACGGAAGACGAAGCTTCTTTTTTTCATATTTGGCTTTCTGGCACGTATCTCGCTGGTTAACCCTCACGGTTAGATCTGCCAGAGGAGTACCTATGCCTTTGATAAATGGGGCGCCATTACCACTATTGATCATTGTATTGTTGCTCCCTTATGCAGCGGACACGGCGTCGCAGCCCACATCTCAACGGCTCAATAGGCTGCTCGCGCCCTTCGAGATAGAGGCAGATCTACGAGAAGGTGAAGCGCTACTTCACGGCGAAGTCGATAGCGAAATCGAACGAGATCTCGCCGAAGAGCTGGCTGCAGGAATCGATGGTGTTGAGGAAGTAAAAAACCAATTGGACGTGCGCCCGGCAGATAGCTCGGTATATTCGAGGGAAGCCAAGCCGGCGTTCGGCTCGGATTCGGATGGTCGGCTGTCAGATGCCTTCCTGACTCTAAAGGTCAAGCTGCAGTTAGTGTGGAGCAGGCACACCGATGGGTTGTCAATAACGGTTGATACGGTGAATGGCCAGGTAACCCTGGAGGGATCGGTGGAATCGGAAGCCGAATCGCTACTCGCAGAGCAAATCGCGCGTGAAACAGCCGGTGTTATACAAGTGGAAAATAGGCTTGAAGTGGCCAGGCACAGTGCGGGCGATTTCACTTGGACATCTTCATTGACAAGTTGAAGGAGGAGCCGTTATTTACTCTCTGGCGGTAGCGCAAACGTTTTTGATGGCCGTGGTGTTGGCCTTCATTTGCAGTTTGATTCTGTCACCCCTGATAGGTTGGCTGCTTCGAATTCATGTGCGCGCCACCGTCAGTTCGGCCCTGATAGTATTTGCATTGTTGTCAGCATGTAGCGTTGGCCCTGTTGTGGAGCGCGGCTTGGATAGCGCCCAGACAAGCAAGCCGGATAACGCAGATCGAACGAAGGCTGAGAGTGGTATCAAGCTTGAGGCTTGCCAGCCTTCGTCACGCGACCAGCAGAAGAAAGGTCAGGGCGGAGCCGCAAGTGAAGATCATATTTCAACATCCGAGAAGGTGGGTGACCTCACATTTCAAGCCGGCAATGATGCGCGCCTAAAAATTGACGGCCCCGGCACCTATGGCGCCATGTTTGCTGACATGGAAAAAGCGAAACAGCATATCCACCTGGAAACCTTCATACTCGAGGATGGTAAAGTTGGTGAAGACCTCGCAGAGCGGCTCATTGCCATTCGCAGGCGCGGGGTGGAGATCCGTATCCTGATCGACGCTTTCGGTAGCATGGATTTACCCGATGAGTATGTCGAGCGTCTGCAGCAGCACGGCATCGAACTGCGCAAGTTTCACCCAATTGACCCCTCGGAAGATCCCCGTATCTGGCGCAGCAACAATCGAGACCATAGGAAATTACTGATCATCGATGGAAAAATCGCGTATACCGGCGGCCTAAATTTTTCAGCTGTATACAGTGAGGGTTCTTTTTCCGTACAGTCCACAAGTGGCAGTGTAGATCCCGACACGGATAGTGCCTGGCGCGACACGCAGGTGCGCATTGTCGGGCCGGCTGTAAGCCAATTTCAACACTATTTTCTCGCTATGTGGAACAAGGATATTTCGCCTGAAGAGCCGCTCCAGGGAGAGACTTATTTTCCAGTAATCGATGCGCAGGGGAATATTGCTGTGGCCGTGGTCGCCAGTAGTGGCGGGGATAGTGACGAGTTTAATGTTTACTCGCTTGTCGTCTCAGCTATAGAGCAGGCGAGACGTCGAGTGTGGATTACCCAGGCCTATTTCGCACCCAATCCAGAATTTATTGATCGCTTTACGGCTGCCGCACGGCGTGGGATAGATTTGCGCTTGCTTTTGCCAGGTGTCAGTGACTCTTCTCTGGTTGTCCAGGCCTCGCGATCCAGTTACCAGGCGCTGCTGGAATCCGGCGTGCGAATCTATGAGCGCAGTGGCTCGGTCCTGCATGCAAAGACGATTGTGGTAGACGGTGTCTGGTCAAGTATTGGCTCCACTAATTTTGATTACAGAAGCTTTGTACACAACTATGAACTGAATGCAGTGCTGGTCAGCTGCCACTTTGGTGCCGCGATGGAGAAATTGTTTGAGGTCGATCTTACCCAATCGAAGGAGATTACCCTGGAGGCTTGGGAAAACCGGCCGTTTTCACAAAGATTTGAAGAGTGGATAGGAGATATGTTCAGGGAGTGGCTTTAGCGGGAAGGAGCTATAGCACAAAGCGCTGCGCCGGCACTAAATAAAGAAGGACCTATGTGTTCTCGCTGCCAGCTTGCAGGAGCTCTGCAAGCTTTTGCAAGCCTATTGGTTTCAGTATCAGATCATCAAAACCCGCTTCCTTAATACGGCCGGGTTCCGCTTGCGTGCCGCTTAACGCGATGATCCGACTGGAGCAAAGTGGGCCGCTACGCAGTTTCTCTGCCAGCTGAAAACCATCGATATCGGGTAGACCAAGATCGATTAATGCAATATCAACGAGAGCACTGCTATGTTCAGTTCCCGCCGCCTGTTCACTGTGCAGGAGACTCACCTGTGCCAGGGCATCGGTTGCATTGCGTGCGGAAACCACTTGCCAGCCGAGGTGGTTTATCAGCTTGGTAGTGGCATTGCGAGCGTCATCATCGTCTTCCACCAGCAGTACCGTGCGCTTACTGCTGCCGTCTTGCGACGCCCGAGCTGGATTCTTTGCATTATCCAGCTGTGCGGTATGTTTTAAGAGCGTCTTCAGTAGCGTCCCCACATGGACCGGCTTGCTAAGGTAGTCTGTGAAGCCTGCCTGCAGGCATCGCTCGCGCTCGCCCTTCATGTTGGAGGCAGTCAAGGCGATGACTGGTAGCTCGAACCCTTTGCCCCGCAGAGTCCGCAGTGCAGAAAACCCATCCAGTTCTGGCATCTGCAGATCCATCACCACTGCATCGATTTTCTCATTGCTGGTTTCACTCGACTGGACTTGATCCACGGCTTGCTGTCCATTCTTGGCAAAAACCACCTCGGCGCCAGCGGCCTCAAGTATTGAACCAATCAATCGTCGGATGTCTGCAAGGTCATCTACGACGAGGATTCTCCCTGACAGGTTGGGTGTGACCTGAGCAGGTGGCAAGTCATTGCAACTGGTTAGATTTAGCGCCTTTCTGGGTATGCTCGATATATCACCTGTTGCCACACTCAGGGTGAATTTACTGCCGGCACCCAGCTTGCTTTCGCAACTGATTGACCCTCCGAGCGCATGGGCCAATTCGTGACTAATAGCCAGGCCCAGCCCAAAGCCCGCATCGCGATTGCGCGCGGAAGAATGTCCCGCCTGGCTGAACGGCTCAAAGATAGTGTTTTGCGCGGCGGTGTCAATACCTATGCCTGTATCGATAATATTGAAGTCTATACAGCTATCATCCGAGGTCAGGTTGACCCGGAGCTCTACGCTGCCTTCCTCTGTAAACTTAATAGCATTGCCGAGGAGGTTCAGCAAAATTTGTTGCAACCGAGTCGGGTCAGTATAGATAGTCTCTGGGAGATGATCAGTGGCGGAGATGCGCAGTTGGATGTTTTTCTCCCTGGCACGCACCTCAAGTTGCGATTGTAAATCGGCCAGACAGGCCTCAAGGTTTACTGCTTTATGGTCCAGTTCAAGTTTGCCTGCTTCAATCCGAGACAAATTCAGTACATCGTTAAGCAGGTTAAGCAAGTGATGGCCATTGCGTTCGATTGTCCTGAGATCCTTCAACTTTGTGGCTTCCCGCTCTTTGGAAAGCAGCAATTGTGTGTAGCCCAGTATCGAGGTCAGGGGGGTCCGCAATTCGTGACTGAGGTGCGTCAGAAACTGGCTTTTGGAGCGGTTTTCAGATTCCGCTTGCAGGCGTTGTAACCGCTCTTCCTCCGCCGTGCGGCGCGCGCGAGCATAGCGGATACTGCGCCCCAGGGTGGTTGAACTCAACTCAGCTTTTACCAGATAATCAACTGCACCCGCTTGTTGTGCTTCAATCTCAAGATCACTGTCGGGGTGCCCTGTGAGCATGATTATCGGGGTAAGTATCCCGGTTGTGCGCGCATTATTGAGTAGCTGAAGCCCATCCTCCTTTCCCAGTTGATAGTCCACCAGACAAAGATCATGATCATTCGTCTGGAGCATCTCGATGGCTTGCGCAACCGAGGTGACCCAGTCCAGTTGTATCTTTGCAGGACGAATCTCCGCCAGCAGGTCTCTGGTGAGGATGTAGTCATCCTCATCATCCTCAACCAAAAGTAATTTGATTCCGTTCAGCATTGTCCACCACTGTTCGGCAGTTGTACCAGATCCGTCCAGTAGTCGCTGAGAATTGACATCATACTAACCAGGTCTTTATAGGCTGCCGGCTTGGTAAGAAACGAGGCTGCGCCAAGGGAATAGCTGCTGACAATGTCCGTTTCGGTATTTGAGGTGGTGAGCACAACGACTGGAATCAAGCACAAGCGTGAATCTTCCTTAATTCTGGCAAGCGCTTCAAGTCCATTCATTCTGGGCATATTCAGGTCGAGTAGTATGAGGCCGGGCAAAGAGCGTGGGTGCGCCGCGTAGTCACCTTCTGAACGCAGATATTCCAGAAGCTCACAGCCATCTTCAACAAACACCAGTTTATTGGAATCGCGCCTCTCGGCCAGTGCCTCACTGGCCAGCAATCTATCGTCGGCATCGTCTTCGGCCATGAGAATTGTAAAGGATTGGCCGCGGTTAGCTGGCATGCTGGTTTGACTCCTGAAGTAGTGTGCCTGGAGGTAGGCTCTCAGAGGCAGTGTCGACATCCGGGGACTCATGCCTCACAGGCAGGATGACGGTGAAGTCTGTGCCGTGGCCGACTTTGCTGGAAGCGATGAGTTCACCGCTGTGCCTCTCAACTATTCTCCGACACAAGGCGAGCCCTATTCCAGTACCAGTATATTCGCTGCGAGAATGCAGCCGCTGAAAAGGTGTAAAAATACGCTCAGTGTATTTCGAATCGAAACCAATGCCATTATCGATCACGTGCAACTCCAGAAACTCCTGATCGGACAGGGTCGCAGGTACGGACAAAAGCTTTGTGTTTGCTGTAATGCGCACTTCTGGCGTTTTTTCAACGCTCACAAACTTGATTGCGTTGCTTATCAGATTGAGTAGTAATTGACGCATTTGAGTGCTGTCAGCCTGGATGTCCGGCAGCGGATCAGCGCGAATCGAGGTTTTGCTGGCATTGATAGATTCTTCGAGATCTTCAAGAACGCCGGCGAGCACTGCATTGAGAGAAACCTGCTCGAACTCCTTGGGCTTAGCGGTAACTCGGGAAAACTCCAGTAGATCCTGAATGAGCATGGACATTCTCGCGGCAGCCGACTGCATTCTATTAAGGTAGTCTACATTCTCGCCCAGCGCATCCCCGGAGCGCGCTTTCAGCCGGTCGCCAAATGCCAAAATCTTTCGTAGGGGTTCCTGCAGATCGTGCGATGCGATGAACGCAAAGTCTTCAAGCTCACGATTACTTCGTTCCAGCTCACGGTTGCTGAATTGTAGTGCAGCGGTGCGGCTTGCGACCATGTCTTCCAGGGCCTGCTTTTGCTGCAGCAGTTCGGTTTCCCAACGCTGCTGCCGCGCTAGTGAACGTTTTAGGGCGCGATACATCAGCGCGATACCCAGTACGCCAAGAGTGGTAACCAGGGATACCGCGATCGAAATGTTGCGTTCGCTGGCCTCTAGCTCGCCATTACGGCTAGAGAGTAAAACCCCATAAGATTGCTCAATATCCAGAATGGTTGAGCGAATTTCCTGTAAAAGCGCTGCATTCTCGGGAATACTCCAGGTTTCCAGGGAGCTTGGTGTGCCTGCATATGGAAAACTCAATTCATCCAGAGAACTGACATGGAGGCGGCGCATTAACAGGGATTCAAAGCCGACCAGTTTTGCAAAGGTATGGCCATCATACTGACTGGTACGGATCCGTTGCACCCCCTCGACAACCTTCGCCACCGAATCGCGATAAATTTGCTGGGCATCTTCATTGTTCCAGAGCAGATAGTCGCGTTCACTAATTTCCACATCCTGAATCGCCGAGTAGGTTGCTCTAATCGTCATCATTATCTGTCTGGCCTGCTGCACGGCATCCTGTGTTTGACTTACACGCGCCAGGCTGTAGATCACTACCACCACATTGAGGATGATCACCAGCGCAGTGAGTAAAAACAGTAGCTGCCAGTAGCGAATTTTTGGCATTGGACTACTTTTCAAGGGACGGCTTCAATTGCGACATGACTGCCGTGTCTGGGACAGGTGCGTCAGCCAGCTTATCGACGATTTCAGAGCACCTGTTGCTGGCCTCGAGAATGAGATTGATGCACGCCAGTGAAGCGTCCAGATCTTCACGTGAAACAGTCTGGCTTGACTCTGTAGCCAATTCCAGTTTTGCCAGTTCTGCGTTCAGGAAGATATTATTGAGTTGGTTGCGCAAGTCATGCAACAGCTTTTCAGGCGTTGTTTTGTTATCCATACGGTTTTCCGCAACTAGTCCTCATCGCCATAGGTTTTGATACGGTTGTAAAGTGTTTTCAGGCTTATTCCCAGCAACTCGGCGGTTTTCGCTTTATTGCCCTTACAATGGTCCAGTGTCATGGTGATGAGCTTACGCTCAACCTCGTCGATAGTTTGACCAAGAAGCTGCGGTGACAAGCCTGGCTCAGAGCTGCGGGAAAATGGGGATGAAAAATCCTCTGGCAACTGTAATTGTTCAGAGCCGGGGTCCGACATGATAAAAGCTCGGTGAATAGCGTGGCGTAACTCGCGCACGTTGCCGGGCCACTCATAATCGCCCAGCTTCGAGAGTTGCTCTTCATTCAACTCGAGCCGCGTTTGATTGTCACGGTTCAACTCCGCCAGGAAGTGCAGAGCTAACAGCCCAATATCGTCGCCGCGTTCTCTGAGAGGCGGAATGGCGATAGGAAACACCGCGAGCCGGAAGTAGAGATCCTCGCGCAAACAAGCTTCTTCCGCCAATTGCGAGGATGTACGGTTGGTTGCGGAGATCACGCGGCAATCAATAGGAATCTCCTCGGTTCCCCCAACCCGAATAACCGACCGGGTTTCCAGTGCTCGCAATAGAGAAGGCTGCTGATCCAATGGCATCTCGGTAATTTCGTCTAGAAACAGCGATCCGCCAATGGCGCGTTCAAATAATCCGATTTTTTGTTTTACTGCACCGGTAAAAGCGCCTTTTTCATGGCCGAAGAGCTCGCTGCCAATGAGTTCTTTTGACAGAGCGCCGCAATTCGCGGCTACGAAAGGGGCGGAGCCGTGCGCGGCCCTGTGTATAGCACTGGCCACCAGTTCCTTGCCAACACCGCTTTCCCCCTGCAGTAACACATTAGCCCGCGTTTTCGCCACCCGCTCAACAACCTGGTAGAGCTCCTGCATGGCAGCAGACTCTCCAACCAGGTAGCCGAAATGGGCTCCCTTGCTGGCTTCTTGCTGCTGCTCCGGGACGGCTTCTTCAGTTCGGTTCAACAGTGATTTTAACTGAGCGAGGTCGAAGGGTTTGACCAGATAGGAGATATTCGGGCCGTATAAGGATTTCACCAGAGATTTGACGGAGGGGTGCCCGGTGACCAGGGCGATATGCGCCTCTCGCTGGGCTTCATCGCAGGCTTCCAGGACCTGCAGACCGCTGCCATCAGGCAGCATGATGTCCAGCATCAGTAAATCAAAGTACGATTCGGCTAATTGCGCGCGAGCGTCGGCAACGCTGCTGGCAACAGCGGTGTCGTGACCCAGTTTTTTGAGGATCTTGCAGGTTGTCTCCGCGAAGACCTCATCGTCGTCAACTATGAGGATATTGCTCAATGCGGCTCTCTTGTCTGACCAAAACGGCGAAAGTGTAGAGTAGTTTGCCCTCAAGGTCGAAGTTTTCCTACCGTAGATAATCCACAAAATCACTGTTGCAAGCGGGATGGGTATAAAACTTGCTTATATTTCGGGTACTACTGTCCAGTTAGGGGTAAGCCCTAACGACGCCATGTATCACACGGAGGTACAATAGGTGCAATTACTGTTGGTGGAAGATCATCAACCATCTGCTCATAGGCTGAGCGAGGCGCTAAGCCAACTGGATAAGCAATACGTGATTACCCACGTTAATACTGTGGCTTCTGCTCTGGAGGCGTTGGAGTCAGGCAAGGTATTTGATGCGGCGTTAGTTGACCTTGGACTGCAGCATGCTCGATCCCTGGAGGCGTCGGCCAGGCTTTGTGAGAACTTTCCCGATCTTGTCGTGGTAGCGCTCACGGGAAAAACTGACGCCCGACTGGCCTCTGCCATTATCTGCCTGAGCGCCCCGGAGTTTCTACTTAAAGGTGAGCATGACGTTGATGCAATCGACCGCGCCCTGCGTTGCGCCCTGGAACTCGGCAGAGGCGAGCAATCCCTCAAAATGGCTGCCAACAGAGACGAACTGACTGGCCGGCTCAACCGGCGGGGATGCCAGGGAGAGGTCGACAAGGATCCGCTGGGGAAGCTTTCCCATGAAATCTGTAATCAACTCAATGTCGTAGCGCTTGAAGCAGATGTTATCCAACTGGCTGTCGGCAATGGCAGGGTCGCTGAGGTAGACCAATCGATAGCCAGCATCCATCAGAAATGTGATCAACTGGCCAGTTTGGTACGGCAATTGCTGCGATGATAACAACCAATCCGCTGCAGTTCCAGCGACTAGTCCACCGCTTCCAGCGCGTCCTCAAATTCGATTTCGTCATCCACGGTGCGTTTGAATGCTTCTATCCACGCATTCCGAAACACATTTAACACGGCCGTCAATACACCTGTGTTCAGGTCATTGAGATTGCCTTCAAAAGGCACTTTAGAGGCCACGGTACCTTCATCTTCGTTCTCCAGTACCAGTCCGACAAACCCCACCAGCGCCTCCCATAGTGTCTCCAGTACCTGATCTTCCTGACTGTGCAGTTCAAAGTCCTCAAGCATGGGCTTCACGTAGCCAACCAGATGCCCATCGGCGATGGCTAGCTCGCCGTATACGTTGACAGTGCCTTTTTCGAAATCCACACCGGAGTAATGCTCTGAAAAGTCATTAAGTGACTCGGCTGCAGCATGCTCCAGCGAAAATGACATATCGACATCTGGTATACGGCGAAGGAGGTTCATTTGGCCGTTTAATGTGGCCTGTCCGTTTCCGATAGACACGGCGTGAGCCTCAATAGATGAGTTCAGCGTGCCATCCCTGGCGACGACATTGCTTAGATTGGTTGCCAGTAATTGAAGTTGGTGGAGGTAAATGTCTATTGCCGGTGTCGCCGACAGTTGCAGGAAACCGATTTTCCCGCTGACAATTTCAAAGCTGTTGACGTCGATCGGCACCAGATCCCGCAACGCTTCGGTCCAGTCCGTCTCACTGGGGTCCACCGCGTCGACGGCATCGTGATCCTCCAGCACATACATCACTTCAGGCTGCGTCAGCTTGATAGCAGTGACGATTCTGCCTCTGAGCAGCGCTGCCCACTCAATCGAAATATCAGCACGACTGATGCTTATGAAGGGGACTTCGCTGACAGCCTCGATTTTGTTGAGGTGTAACCCTTCTATAACATAGGCGCCGCGCAGCAACTGCATGTCAATGTCTTGCACGGCTCCGTGATAGCCCGGTATGTCTGCCAGTACATTATTGACATAACTCCGAACCCCGTTGGGCAGCCAAATCCGGAATGAAATCAGGATCAACGTTATAAGCATTAAGCCCATCCAGAAATCACTCGAGCGCTTTGATGAATTCTTGATCGGCCTATCCAACGTCTTGCACCTCGCGAAGGCGATAAAATTATTGTGGTGGGTGTGAGAAAGCAAAAGCCGTGCCACTTAGGGTAATTACTCCCCCAGCCCCGGTTAGCGCTCACCTGCTGCGATGGCGAACATTAGAACAATGGCGGGCTTCTGGCCGCTGAGTTGTAATTTTTACATTCGACGCGGTGGATGTTGCAGATGCGGAGCCTGTCGCGCTAGACGCAAAGACACCATAAGACCCTGCTCCAGTGCGGCCCCGGATATCCTTTGTCAAATAGTTGCCGTGAGTGCATCTTAACCCAGCTGGCTGCTAGTAGATTTTTCAGCGGTGTGGCGATTCAATACTCAGTCGCTTAACCGTGTCGTGGACGAATTGTAGCTTGTCCTGAATCGGCTGGTGCAGCACGAAAGGGTAGGGGTCCGGCATGCCCATACTTCTGTTTAGACTGTTCAGCATGATCGAAGCCGCTACCCAAAGATCCGCTAACTCGGCAAAGTCGGTCTTGCCATCATTGTCACGTGATCCGACGCTAACGGGTAGACTCATCTCCTTAACGGACTCAGATAGAACGTCCGAGTTTCCGCTGAAGCTCTGCAGTGTCTCCAGTGTGTCGATCATATGCAGATAGTGCGCCCAGGTTTCAGCCCAGTCCTCCCACGGATGCATTGTTGCGTAGGTGCTGACGAAATCGTTTTGCCAATCGGCTGGCGGGCCCATATCGTAGTGGCGGTCCAGCGCTGCCTGGTAGTCCGCGTCCTCGTTGCCGAACACTGCTCGAAAAGACTCCACGAACCCGGGGTCTGTGACCTTCAATTGATCCCAGAAGTAATGGCCTGTCTCATGTCTGAAATGCCCTAGCAGGGTTCGATAGCTTTCCTGCATGGCAACGCGAGTCTGCGTTCGGGCTGTGTCGTCCGCCTCGGCAAGATTAATCGTAATAATACCGTCTGCATGTCCGGTGAGAACGGGCTCTTCACCGGGGATTGGTCGCTGGAAGTGACTACCTGCTTCCTTGTCACTCATAAATCGAAACGATAGTGGAGGTGGGTTCGAATCGCCTTTGTCGATATTGCTGGCGTGAACCGGAAGATTCAGTTCCAACAGCGTGAAGAGACATCTCCGCTTGGCTGCTTCGAGATCCTGCCACAGCGGTAGATTTGCAGGATCGGTCAGGTCAGGGATGATATCGTTCAGTCTGCAGGAAGGGCATAAGCCGTCAGGGTTGGTATCGAAATTTTGTAGATTCGCGGGATTATCATCTGCTACCAATGGCAACATCCAGTTACAGGCCTGGTGATTCGTCCAGTTCGCACACTGCATATACTGGCGCCCGGAATCGTCTTCGTAAACCGCTGGCAGGGCCTGTGGAGCCTCGCCTGAACCGTTATCTGGCGCACCCGTGCCGCCATTTTCCACCGGAGTAAAAGGCTTCAGCTCCAGGCTTTCCGGGCAGAAGCCCGTGGGGCGACCGCAGCTTCCGCACTGCACATTTTCAAAGTAGAGGACGGGTTTGTTCTTGCAAGTGCAACGAAATAATTTCATGGTCGAGTCTTCGTCATTGAAGTCGTTAAGGTCGATTTAGCTACGATCAAAGTGAGTAATTGGAGATTTTTCGCCATTCTTATAGGTCAACCGGACCGTGACATAGGAGGTGGAGCGGGGCACGGTAATGTACACTTTTGTATTGGCGTCTATAGTGGCCAGGCCGGTCTTGTTCCAGGTAGGGAAGCTGAAATCCTTGTTGGGTACTTCGCGGTCCACACCATACTCAATCTTTGATAGCGCGCCGCGATATACCATCAAGTGGCTGAAATACAAAAGCACTTTGCGATCGTCGTCTCGAAAAGAGAGCCAGGAGGTGGAGGTCATTTCCAGCATGTTGCGATGGCCGTCTGCACTTTCCTTTTTCGCTTCAAAATCAAACGTAAAAGGCCCCTGTTCCGCACCGGAAAGGTCGGTGTAACGAATTTCAATTAGGGCATTGTCCTGGTTGCTGGGAAGAGAAAAAAACGTTATCGGCGCTGGCTTTCCCGTGGTTGGGTCTACCTGACCGCTGCTACCGGTGCTCACCGGTTGTGTTTTCCCCCTAATATTCCACTTGATGTCCTGTACCGGTTCGCCAATCTGTAGGTTGCCGTTCCAGCCGGCATTGTGAGGCATCCAGCTAAGAGACACCGGGTTCTCCAGTGCATTGCCAGGGCGACCCTCAAGAGTGAGGCGTCTGGCCTGGGCATCTTGCCGCCACTCGCTAACCAACTCCTGGTCGACCATATAGCGTAGCAGGCCCCCATTCTCATCAATCTCCTGGAAAGCTATCAGATAGGCTAGCTCCCGACGTTTGTCGGCGATGGTCTGACTGCCGAGGCGTACCTCGGAAAACTCCAGGCTTAGATGATAGGGGGCGGGGCCAAAGGCGGGGTTCTCTTCAAAATACCGGGTCAAACCCGCTATGCGCTGTGCTGGATTTAGCAGCAAGATTCTGGCGTATGCGGGTATCGGGCTGGCGCTTCTTGCGGTTACAGCATTGTAGGTTTCTCTCGCACCCGCAGTGCCCTCCTGCACTTTAAGAAACGCGATAAACCGCAAGTGTGGATCCAGAATGGGAAGGTCACTTTTGAAATATTCGAGATATGACCGTCGCGCTGCCGCATAATCACCACTGAGTTCCTGCACCCGCGCATTGTGGTAATAATCCTCCGGTGATTCAGGGTTCTTGATAATTCCGCCACTCCCCACACCTGCTTTTATCGCCTCCAGTGAGGTCATTATCGTTTCAGAGTTTGATTCAAGTCGCGCTGTTGTTGCCACGATGGTTTGCGTGTCGCCTTTTATATCATCGAGCTTTACGTCGATGATTCCCAGACGTTCCTGCAAGTTTTCGATGCCGGGAATGGCGGTGGCCAGAATACCGTGTTCCTGTGATTCTTCTCCCTGTTGTAGTAAAGACAACAAAGCAAATAGCGCGGCTGCAATGCCCGCCAGGGCAAGAGGCCCCAGGAGATCTTTGTTGCCCCGCCAATACAGAAACGCCACCACTACAAGTCCGGCAGCCGATGCCACGAACAGATAGAAAGCGAAGGGCGCTATGGGCTGAAGCACATCCGCAACCAGTCCGCCTATGGTGCACAGCCACCCGGTTACTGCCAGGCTGGTTTTACGCAAGCTCTGGACCAGGCTCAAGTTCGAAAGTGTTTGGACATAACTCATTTTTATCCGCCTGTGAGAAGCTGTGCCAGCATGGAAGACACGCGTAAAATAGTGGGAAAAAACGGTTTCATAACAGAATCAGGTTTTTGTGTTATCAGAATTGCTAGTGTTATTCTCATTGTTGTCGGCCCCTTGCTGGCGTCTGATAGAGGTCAGGGCTGACGCCATGATACCCGTGGGCATGGCGACCAGGCCCAACCCCAGCATGAGAACGATAAACGAAAACACGCGGCCACCCACCGTTACAGGGTAGATGTCGCCATAGCCGACCGTAGTCAGAGATGTTACGGCCCACCAGAGTGAGTCGAAAATAGAGCGAAACTTGTCAGGTTGTACCGTGTTTTCAAAGTAGTAGATGCCAACTGCAGCGAGATAGAGAAAAATCAGGGTGCCAACTGTAAAAATAATCAGTTCTTCCCGGGCCAGCATAAACGCCTTTCCGAGGCGGGCAATCGCCCGGTGGTAGCGAACCAGTTTTAGCAGGCGTGCGAGTCTCAGCAATCTGACCAGCCGCAGGGTCCGAAGATCAACAGCCGTAGCGAGATAGAATGGCAGGATAGCCAGCAGATCGACAAGCCCATAAAAGCTGAAGATAAACTTCAGTCGATTCTTCGCAACATACACACGGTACAAATACTCCGCGGTGAAAATGGCGACAACCGCTACCTCTGAATAATAGAGAAATTCCCTGGTAAGGGGGCGAAGGTTGGGTAGCGTTTCCAGCGAAAAGCAGACGGTCGAGAACAGAATAAGTGTTGCAATAATGCCACCGGCCACCGGGTGATCCAGTAACCCGGCGTCGGTGGACTCTGTCTGCAATCTTACGGTCTCCTGAAGGTCGTTGTCTGGATTACAGTAAAGCCGTCATATGTGAATTCCACAACTGAGCGTAATTCGCCGACCTCACCCGGAGCGAATTTCAGCTCGGTCGGCCCGATCAGGGAAGAACTGTTAAAGTAGATATCTACTAGTAGGGCACTACCGTTATCGACAATGGAAAAGTTGGCTTCTGAGCGGAACGTCACACAATCTATGGGCGCATTGTCGTACATAAGTGTGGCAGTGAACTTGCCAATGCCGCCCGACACATCTGATTTGAGTGTCCATCCGCAGGATACGTCAGGGAAAGCTTTCGCAGTGATGTCCACTTCTCCAACCCACTGACCCTGGATATTCTGTGCAGTGAGGGGCAAAGTGATATCGCCGGTCGCCTTGAACACAGGCTGTAAATAAAAGACCTCATCTGATTCAAAGAATGACACCATGACATCGGCAAGATTCTGGTTGGTCTCAAACCCTTCAGTTGTTACCAGACAGTTACCAGACTCTCGGCCGCAAAAGCGCCTGTCGCCTTTTTTCCAAAAACTGAATTCATAGCCATTTCCCGGTCGCGCAATAAATGTCTCTTTAAAGAAAAAATCGACAACGTCGATATCACAGGTCTCTCCGGTATTACAGTTGTAGGCGCCCGAGACGGTATCGACGCTTCCCCCCTGGGGCACTATGATGTGAAGTTTGCAAGACGTTAGAAACAGTATGGCAACTGCTACGATCATGAATCGATAGATATTCATTATGATATCCCTCTCTTTGATTATTTTTTCGATGCTATCAAGAGTCTATCTCAGTCTCGGGGTCTTGCAAATCAAGCTGCCTGCAGTTTTTCCATTAGCCAAATTTGGATTCACAGGGCAGGGTGCATCGATGTTTTACGGCTTTGAGTACTTCTGCTTACGACGCCAATCCCAGGGTGGTACCGGGTTGGGCTGCGCCCAGAGCCCGCGCTTTTCGCTTCTGGCTTTTTCCTCGGTAGCCGCGAGCAGTCTGTCGTGTGGTGCATAATAGCGGTACCACCAGGCGTGGCCACCGGCGACCATGGCGACATTGATATTGCGGTCACCCAAGTAGATTGTGCCGTCAGTGCGGCCGTAACGGTCTTCACCCAGTACCACCACACCCACTGTTTTGCCGTCTACCATGCTATCCAGGGCGTCCCATGCCGCCTTGCCGTAAGGTTGGTCGCGTTCGGGGGTGTCGATGCCGTGCAGGCGAATCTTATGCTGCTTATTGTTTCTGTCCAGCACTGAGAGAGTGTCGCCGTCTGCGACTCTCACCACTCGGCCGGTCAAACCAAAATCGGGGAGGGGGTTGCCCTCACGCTCTGATCCCAATTCCTCCAGTTTTTCTGTGGCTTCACGCCAGCTGGCTTCGGGGCGGACGGCATAGTCACGCAGGCTGTCACTGACCTTCTCGGCGACAGTTTTGGGCCAGCTGACTGTGCCATCGCTGAAATACTGGAACAGGCTTAGTGCTATCAACAGAAATAGCAGGCTGCGCCACAGGCGTCGGCGGTGGACTTTTTTCTTTGCGGAAGCGCGTCGCGATTGGCCAGTCACAGCTATTGTCCCGGGGAAGTAGGTTGGCGGGCAGAGGTTTCCGCCGAAGGGGAATTAGCCCCTGCCTTCAGGGGCCGGGGGCAATTGCGATTACTCAGTAACAGCCGTGTCCTCGATGTGGTCTAGTTCATCATTGCCGTTGAATACCAGAATTTTGCGCTGTTCCTTGTAGTACCAGCGTTCATAATCCTTTTCGGTGGGTTCACCGCACATTTCCAACACCTGCTCCTTAATCAGGGGGTGTATCTGATCACCGGATATCAGATGAGAGCCGCAGCGTATCTCCTGGGCGAGCGCCGGAGCGGCAACCAGAGATGCTATAAAAAGTGATGATAACACTTTGATATTTAACATAAAATTCCCCGAAGTTTTCATTTTAGCAAGGCTTGATGCACGCAAGTCGGCTACAGTTTATTGCCCGGTGGCGCTTGCGAATACCTGACCATATCGACAAACCATATGAAGTTCAACGGCCTCTAAAAGGAGTAGACCAGCTCAGCGCCATACCAGAAGGCATCGCCATTATCGGCATCGGTCAAACCGCCAGCCAGGTTTATCGCAGTGGCCCGCCCCAGGGTAGCCTCCAGGCCCACGTCCCAGCGGACACTGTCGTCGTCCTGCTGGTAGCCGGGTAATTTGGCTGAGTTGCCGGTAACAGACACCATGCCGATACGGGGGTTTGTGGCATCGTTATCGACATAGCCGCGGTAGGTCAGCTCACTGTAAATTTCGCAGTCGCAGAACCCAAGCTGACGCTCGCCGAACAGCCCCGCGCTGATAATACCTGCGGTAGTGCTCATATCGTGTACGCGCAGCGCTGTCGCCGAACCGCCTTTCTCCTGGTAACCGTCGACATCGGCGTCTATGTACTCGTAGCCCCAGATCGGGCCGAAGCGATAATTGGAGCTGCTGTCCACGAGGTTCAGCCCGGCATTGAACTTGATACCAAAGGTCTTGCCGTTTGTATCGCCGGTCTCGGTGCGCTGCAGCACCGGGCCCAGGGTGAATTTACGCTTGAGCTGGTCGTAGTCAAGGTCGCTATAACTGACAGCGCCCTCAAAAAACCAGGGTCCGTTGTTGTAGCCGCCCAACACAGTGAGGTTGAGGCTTTCCATTTCATACCGTGAGGCACTGGCACCGAAATCGAGTTCGTTATCCGCCCGGCCCAACTGGCCGCCGATATACCAGCTTTCTGCGGGTCGGAAACTGACACCCACGTTGTACTGCGTGGCCTTATTGGTGCCGGTGTTGTTATAGCTGGTCTCGTGATCGTCTTCGTTCCAGTTGGTACCGCCCCAGACGGAATAACTGCCGACGGGTGTTGCGGCTTGCCAGCGGTTGGAGCGCATGATGGGGTGCGCGGAACGCCATTGGGACTGCATATCGTCCAGGCCCATTTGCGGCAACAGAGCAAGCTCGCCCGGCGCCTGTAGAACGGACAATATGTAGTCTCCGGTAATTTGTTGGCCGATGGTTGTTTGATGTAGTGGGTCGTTGAAGTAGAACTGGTCCGGGTCGGGGTTGCTGCCGTCAAGCTTTGCGTCGGCGTTGCCCTCGGAACAGGTACCGGCGGAAGTGCTGAAACAGGCGAGGCTGGCCTCGGTGGATGAAAGTGGCAGGCCGTAGGCCTGGGGCGTTGCGATTACCTCTTGAAGTAAACTGTAGGAATCGAAAATCAGGATATTCCCGCTGCCCACCTGCTGCTGAATTGACGCATTTACCTTACCCGCCATCTCGCTGGCAAATTCACTGAAGGGAATGCCAGCGGGAGCCAGACCGAAATCGGGCACGTTGGCAATGACCACATATTTCGCACCGCGCGCCCTGAGCGCGTTGGCTGCATCGACCATATTTGTGGCGACCGCTGCCGCGGTGGCGTCATCGAATACTTTGCCATTACCGATATCATTGCCGCCGCCATCAAGAATATAGAGTGCATTTTTTTGCAGCGAGCGGCCACTGAGCTCCAGATCGTAGAACAGTGAGTTGACGTTCGGGTTGAGCCCGGAATCCGGGCGGTCCAGGGCGTAAGGGGCCTGGAAGGTGGTGGCCGCAGTGATCGACGCCAGCGTTTCTGCTGACTGGTTGCCACCAACAGCGTAGTTGGTGCCACCTGCACGGGAGGGCTCGGCCTCGGTAAGCTTGAGGCCATCCGCGATAAAGTTGGGGGATACCGGCCCGTAGGCAGAGGTTTGGTAGTTTGGCCCAACCCGGTTGGTGAAGCGCAGGCCGTGAAACTGGCCGTTGTCCAGCAGGCTGTCGCCAAACAGGTATATGTCGGAATAAGGGCTGGCCAGGGCGGGAGCGGCGATGGTGGCAGTGGCGAGCAAAAGAGCCCCAATATCAGATTTGCGCACGATTCTTTTCCATTATCGGTAGAGTTATACCTAGTATACGCACACAACTGGCGTGCAGATCGCTATATTTTGAGCAGTCAAAAGTTGCGTGGGGGCGAAAATGGTATCCCGGAATCGCATTCGAAGATTTCGGTGCCCTGACGTATAATCGCGCTATGTCTAACGAGCGAATATCTACAGCTATGCAGCCACCGGTCCAGCAGCGACTGGGGGTTGCGCTGATACTCTTTTTCAGCTTGATGAGCAGTATCGCTGTGGCGGCAACGGTATATAAAACGGTGGATGAGAAAGGCGTGGTGAGTTACTCGGATACTCCCCCGGCAGAGGAGGTGCCAGTGGAAACCCTGGTGATTGATGTTCAGGCGCCGGAGCTGAGTGATACGGCTCAGGAGCAGTGGCAGGCGCTGCGTGAGACCACCGACAGGATGGTGGCCGATCGCCAGCAGCGTGAGAAGCACCGCGCGGAAATGCGTGAGCAGCAGGCACAAAGCCAGGCCCCGCCGCAGGTCGCGGAATACACAGAGCCGGGATTTAACAATGGTACATCCAGGGCTTATTACCCCTATCCGGTTTATCGGCCTGTGCGCAGACCCCGACCGGTTCATCCCATTGCCAGACCACCGCTGCGGCATCAGGTGCCCGCGCACACGCCGGCGGGTGTGATCTCCCCAGGGTACGATTATCCCGCGTCTCTGGTTCGGCGGGGTTACAGCCCGCAAGTGCGGGCGGCCTTTGAAAAATGAGCTGGAGATCCACCCGGCCGGGAGCAATGTCGTGCCCGGCAAAAGGTTCATTACAGCAGCGCTTTAGTTTCCCCCGCGGTAATCAGCGATACTCGCACCAGTAACTGTACATTGTCCAACAGCCGGAGATTCCGCCAATGACAGGCAGATATGCCATCTTTTACCTTGTGTTTATGCTCGCGGGAAAAATCGCCGTGGCTGATGAGTTGATCATGAAAAATGGTTCGCGACTGGTGGGTACACTGATAAGCGCCAGCCAGAGCGATGTCGTCTTCGAGACGCCTTTTGCCGGACAGATCACTGTCAAGCAGGCCAACATCGAGCAGATTGTTGCGGATAAGAAAGTCACTCTGATGATGCAGGATGGCAAGATTTATCGCGACAAACAGATCGTCACCAGAGATCAGAGGCTGTTGGTGATGGCGGCAAAGCAGCAGCCGGTGATGTTTGATGTGGCTGATATCAAACTTGTGAACCCGGAGCCCTGGCGCATTGGGGACGGCTATAAATGGTACGGGCAGATGAACCTGGCTGTTCTCGCGGAACGCGGTAACACCGACAGCGACCAGATGGACATCGATTTTGAAAGTATATGGCGCAGCATCGAAGATCGGGTCACCGTGCGCGGGCTGTGGGAGATCGATTCTACTGACGGCACTGAAAACAAGAATGCGGCCACTCTTCGCAATAAGTACGACCGCTTTCGAGTAGAAGACCCGGACAATTATATAGGCGCTCAAGTGGCATTCGAGCGGGACAAGTTCGCAGACCTGAATTTGCGAACTACCGTCGGGCCCTATCTCGGGCGACAGTTTTTTGAAACGCAGTTACTGTCGGTGCAGGGTGAAGTGGGTGTGGTCTATGTGGAGGAAGATTATGATACCGCCCCCAACGACGACTACTGGGGTTCCAACTGGGAGCTGCGGCTTATCAGCGACATCATTCCAGACACGCAACTCTATGTGAATGCTGATGGAGTATTCAATTTTAACCACACGGACCGGCAGCTGATCAACGCCACTGTGGGCGTCAGTCTGCCTGTTATGTATGGGCTGAAAGCGGGTGCTGAAGTGAGGTACAAGTACAATGGCGGGGCAGTGGCGGGAGTGGATGAGCTCGATGAAACCTACAATATCAAGTTCGGCTATGTCTGGTAGCGGCAACCTGCCGGATCAACCCGGGATTGAGTCAGCGCGCGAGTCTACCTGGGTCTTCGGTTACGGATCGCTGATTTATAAGGTCGACTTTCCTTTCCTGGAACGCGAAGTGGCGGCTATCGGAGGTTGGCAGCGCAGGTTCTGGCAGGGGTCGCACGATCATCGCGGTACGCCCGACGCGCCGGGCAGGGTAGTCACCCTGATCCCCGCAGCCGGTGCGGTTTGCAAGGGCGTGGCCTACCGCATAAACCACGAGGTTTTCGAGCACCTGGACCATCGCGAAAAGAATGGTTACGAGCGCCATGCGGTGAGCATCGCACTCACGTCTTCACAGCGTCAGGTCGGTGGCATACTGTATGTGGCGCGAGCTGACAATCACGCCTATCTGGGGCCGGCGCCAATGGCAGAGTTGGCAGCGCACATAGCCGGGTCCTCAGGGCCCAGTGGCAGTAATCGTGACTATGTCCTGGCACTCGCCACCGCGCTGCGCGAGTTGGGCGACCCTGACCCCCATGTGCTGGAGCTGGAGTCGCTGCTACTGCTGTCTACCGGAGCCTCCCCAAAAGTGCGTTAGTCGCGGCACCAGTCGATCACCTGCTGATGCACGCGGCTGTCACTCAATAGGTCGAAATGGTTCTTCTCGTGGAATACGCGGCAGTGTGCTGCGTCAACTTTTAATTTGCGCAAGTCGCTCTTGTGCAACCCAACCGCGCTGTCCGGTCTTACCAACAGGTCGCCCAACAGACGCCCCAGTGGGTCACTGTGGTCGCGGCCAACGCTGGCTGCGGCAAAAAAGTACTGTACCCCGGGAACCATCGGTACCACTTTGCGGGAGTCGGGGCGGGCGCTGTCCGGATCATGCCCTTGCCAGTCTTCGTCCAGCAGGGAGCCGTGACGCAAATCCTTGATACCTGCGCTGCGCATTCTGCCAAACAGCATGGGCTCCACATAGGGGATTTTTTGCATGACGCTTTCGAAAGCATGACCCGCTTTTTCCAGAGGAGACCCGTGATGGGGGGTGCCGAGACAGATCACTTTGCGCAGCTGCCGTAGCCATTCACTTTGATTACGCTGGGCATACCAGCAGGCACTACGAATAACCAGCCCACCCATGCTGTGCCCCACCAGCGAAATCGATTGCACCGGCGTCGGCCAGTCGTCGCACAGTTTCTGCAGCAGTTGCGCAAACTCCTGGCCGTTGGTGGAGATATGGCGCCCGGTGTTATAGCGCAGGTACAAGGGGGTCTGGCCCAGCTCGCCTTCGAGTTGCTCCCCTATGCAGGCACCGCCACCGCGTTTCCAGCTGAGTTCCGACAGGCTCAAACCGTGCACCATTATTACAATATCAGGGCTGGCTTGCGGCAGTGCAGATTTTAACGCCTCTGGGTTAATGTCGAGCGGGCAATGAGGCGTACTGAGAGCCATTTTTGTTGCCAGCGGATTACCTGTTGTTTCAAGATGATCGCCACATACGCCGTTGAGAGCGGCGACGGCACGCGTTTCCGCGGCAGAGCCCGCGGTGTAGTGCGGCTGCAACGGCAGTGCGGTAAATGACCTGTCAATTCCCTCACGCAGGCCGCCATTGATACCGCGGATGGCCCTGTATACGCCGGCAGCAACCGTTCCATGGGCGCGGTTGGGGCGCTCCGGTACCGGCAATACGGCCAGCGGCGCACGGGCGATGGTCTCGTGCATGTGCTCTACTTTGTTGGTGATACCTTCCAGCGAGTCGAATAGAAGCCGTGTGCCGCCCTGCAAGGTGCGGATAGATGTATTCATGATTGTGCTCCTGTTGATTCAGTCAGGTTAATGTCTGCGGCAGCGCTCAAGGACGCCAGGCAGGTTGGGCACAACAGCACAGGCCTCGCGGTGACGGGTACACCCACCGCAGCCCGCTCGCCCTTGTGCAATATGCTATTGCACTGGTCACAGATACCGTTGCGGTTTAACACGGCCTCCTGCCAGCCGATCACACCGGGTTCCGTATCCTCGCTGGCAGTCTCCACAGCAGGTCTGGGGCGGGCAGGGCGGCCCTGTGCAGCCCGCGCCAGGTTGGTGCTGTCTACCACAACACCTTCTACCAGTTCGAAGGTATTAAGCAGAACGTTGCGCACAACCGTTGAAACCGAAAGCCCGAGTTGCTCCGCGTGGCCGCGCAACTCCTCATCCAGGTGCTTGGGGATTCGCGCCTGTAGTACGCGGTCTTTATTCTGGCGGGTTTTTCCTCGTCCTTTTTTGCCAGATGTCGCCATGATTGTCTGCTCTCCACTACGGTGTATTCGCTAATAGACTGAGAAAGTAATCGTAATGTAATACAAAGTCAATAATTGTAATACAAATATTGCCTACGCTGAAAAGCGGGCGCCGTAGTCGCGTGACGCAGGCAGAGTGTCTCAACCGATTGCTTTTGACGATCTGTGGTGCAACCCTTGGCGTCGGATTTTGATGGGCGGGGCAGTGATGTACTACGGTGAAAAATTAAACAGTATCAGCCACCTGGTTGGTGCGGTGCTGGCGCTGGTTGGGCTGGGTGCGCTGCTCACTGTGGGACTGCAATCGGGTAACCCGTGGCTATTAGCAAGCTTTACCGTTTTCGGTCTTACCATGGTGTTGCTCTACACCATGTCTACGCTCTACCACAGCTTTCACCCCCCCGGGCTGAAGAAGCTGTTCCAGCTGTTTGATCATATATCCATCTATCTGCTGATAGCCGGCACCTATACACCGTACATGCTGGTGAGTTTGCGGGCGGGTAATGGTATACCGATAATGGGCGTGGTCTGGGGCCTGGCGGGGCTGGGCATCCTGAGTGAGGTTTTTCTCTCCGGTAGGGCGGTCAAGGTCGGTCAGCTGGCAATCTACCTGGGAATGGGCTGGGCTTGCTCCTTCGACATGGCAAGCCTCAGAGCGGCGCTTTCCGACACGGCGTTTGACTGGCTGCTGGCCGGAGGGCTGGCCTACACTGGCGGCGTTGTATTTTATGTTTTCGATAAAATGGGCAAGCTTCGTCATTCCCACGGTGTATGGCATATGTTCGTGCTCGTTGGCAGCATGTGCCATTTTGTGTCGATTATCGGCTATGTCAGATAGACCGTCGCCTGCACGCAGCAAGATTATGGGAATCTATACGCACAAGGGCTTACTTGAGGTCACCGCGGCTCTGCCACCCTTCGCGAGCTGAACAATTATCGCCCTGCTCAGCCCCTTGAAATTTTTCGCGTCGGCACTATGTATAGAAATGTCGGAAGCGTGGCTTGATTCAAGGGTGTTTCCGGCGGACTTATTGATGAATCTCGTATTGCTTCTTTTGGAGGATATGCAAATGAATACTATCGATCTTACACCGTTGTATCGCAACAGTATCGGCTTCGACCGGCTCGCGTCACTGCTGGACGGTACCCGCAGTTCAGAGGCTGTGGCAGGTGGTTTTCCCCCGTATAACATCGAGGTCTGCGATGAAAACCGTTACGCGATTACCCTCGCAGTGGCGGGTTTTGAACGCGGCGAACTCGACATCAGTGTCGAGCGGGAGGTGTTGACTGTGCGCGGCCGCAGGGCAAATGGCGAAGAGCGCAATTACCTGCATCAGGGCATTGCCAATCGGGCATTTGAGCGCAAGTTTAATCTCGCAGACCACATTGAGGTGACGGGTGCAGATCTGGCCAACGGCCTGCTGACCATCAGCCTGGTCAAGGAGGTACCCGAGGCGATGAAACCCCGTACTATTGCCATCAACCAGACGGCTGATGCACTTGAACACAGTGGTGAGCGCCAGGACGACAAGGCGGCGTAAACTGCCAGGGGCCGCGGTATCGCCGCGGCCCGATGGTCCAGGGGATATTCAGTGGAGTCTCTCGCCGGTGCTATCGGTGGAACCTGCTCGGATATATGTAGTCTACCAAGTACCCCATTGATGCAGGCTCAGTTCATGAAGACATTATCACCTCTTGCTCTAATACTGTGGTTCAGCCTTGTGCCGGCGGCTAACGCCGACACCGCCACTGCCCTGTTTGCCGGCGGCTGCTTCTGGTGTATGGAGTCCGCCTATCAGGGCCAGGAAGGCGTGAGCGATGTAGTATCCGGTTTTACCGGAGGGACGATTCCAAACCCGACCTACAAAGGCAATCATGAGGGGCACTTCGAGGCCGTGCAGGTGACCTATGACCCGGCAGTTGTCAGCTATCAGGAGTTGCTGGACCTCTATTGGGTCAATGTCGATCCTTTTGACAACAATGGCCAATTTTGTGACAAGGGCCCGAGCTATCGCAGCGCCATCTTCCCGGCGACAGATGAGGAGTTGCAACTGGCCGAGCAGTCGCGAGCTGTCGTAGAGGCCCGCTTTGCTCCCGACAAAGTGTATACCGAGATCCTGCCGGCAGGAGATTTCTGGCTGGTGGAAGAGGGGCACCAGGATTATTACCTGAAGAATCCGGTGCGTTACAAATACTATCGCTGGAATTGTGGCCGCGACCAGCGTCTTGAAAAAATCTGGGGCAATGCCGCCGGGCACTAGTCAGGCGCGAATGATTCTTCCGGAGTCGCGTATTGCTCAAGGGTTGCCTGGCAGAGGGTTGGTCAAGCGTACTGATCTGTGTATATTGGGCGCAAATAAACACCGCCGAATTTACTGGAAGCACACTTGCCCACGGAAGCTGATGCCGACCTCGTAGCCTGCCCCTCCTGCGATCTGCTGTTCGATGTGGGCGGACTACTGCACGGCCAGAAAGCCAGTTGCTCGCGCTGCGGCTGCTTCCTCACCCAGGTGCGAGATGACGGCTTTGTGAAACTGCAGTCCTATGCCATAGCGGGCCTGATCTTCCTGATCATTGGCTGCAGCTTTCCCTTTCTTTCTTTCGAATCCAGCGGCCTGGAAAGTATCATGACGCTGCCGCAAACGGCGGAGCAACTCTATACGCAGGGGCGGCCCGACCTCTCTTTACTGGTCGCAGGGTTTATTATCTTTATCCCGGCGGCGGTGCTTGTACTGCTTCTCTTGCTGTCAACCTGCATTCTGCGGCAAAAGTTCTATCCGTGGATGATTCCCACTACCCGCTTGGTTTTCCATATGCAGAGTTGGGCCATGGTCGAAGTTTTTTTTATCGGGGTGCTGGTCAGCCTCGTTAAAATCGGCCATATGGCCACGGTGGTTATGGGCATATCGTTCTGGGGCTATGGTGCCTTTGCGCTATTGTTCATCTCGGCTGTAGGCTGTCTCGATCGAGTACAGTACTGGAACGAACTGGACAGACTGGCGAGCGAATATCATGCCGCGTGAAACTGCCGCGTCGCGGAATCTGGCTTCGTGTCACCTGTGTTTGAAGCTGGCCGATGCCAGCTTGCACCAATGTCCGCGTTGCGGCGAGGCCCTGCACCTGCGCAAATCGAACAGCCTTCAGCGCACGCTGGCATTACTGATTACCGCATCAATACTCTACATTCCGGCAAATATATTGCCGATTATGATCACCGATCAGTTTGGTAATGCGACTGAAAGCACCATTCTAGGTGGTGTGGTTTTGCTGATCGATATGGGCTCGGTGCCTATCGCCGCGATTATTTTTATTGCCAGTGTCATGGTGCCGTTGGGAAAAATGATGGCCTTGTTTTACCTGTGCTGGAGTGTGGGCAGAGGCCGGCCTAACAGTCCTCGTCAACGTACAGTGATGTATCGCGCTACGGAGTTGATTGGCAAGTGGTCCATGGTGGATGTCTTCGTGGTTTCGATTCTCGTTGCACTGGTCCATCTAACTGGAGTGCTTGTTATCCTTCCCGGTGCAGCGGCCGTGGCGTTTGCCGCAGTAGTTATGGTGACGATAGTGGCGGCTGAGAGTTTTGACCCCAGAATAATCTGGGACCAACAGGAAGAAGTCGATGAGTGATTTGAAACCCGAGATAAAAACAGGGAAAGGGTTCAATCCGATCTGGGTTGTACCGGTTGTGGCCGTGATGATCGGGCTCTATATGGTGATACACACCAAAATGAACGAAGGGCCGGATATCAGTGTCGAGTTCAAGACTGCCGAAAGCCTGGAGGCGGGCAAGACAAAAATTCGCTACCGGGATGTTGATGTGGGCCTGGTAGGTGAAGTGACTCTGAGTGATTCCATGGACGGCGTTGTGGTAACGGCCAGGATGGACAAGGATGCGGCTCATTTATTGCGCGAGGACACTCGCTTCTGGGTAGTCCGGGCACGTGTAGGGGCGGGTGCTATCAGCGGTCTCAGTACACTTCTTTCGGGCGCTTACATTCAGCTCGATCCCGGGACAGGCAAGCGCAAGAAAGACACATTCAAGGGGCTGGAACTTCCGCCGCTCACCCCGGCGGACGCCCCCGGTGTGCGACTGGTTCTGCACAGTGAGCACGCCGGTTCGTTAAGCGCGGGCGATGTCATCGTATACAACGGCTTTAAGGTTGGCCGTATCGAGGGTATTACCTTCGATACGAAGAAAAAGGAAGTGCGTTACGATGCGTTTATAGACGCGCCTTACAGCGACATGATCACCACCAGCACGCGATTCTGGAATACCAGCGGCGTAACCGTGACGGCTAACGCCAGTGGCGTACAGGTGAGAACCAGCTCTATGGAGACCATATTGCTGGGCGGTGTGGCTTTCGGCAGCCTTCCGGGCATTGCCGCCGGGGAGAAAGTCAAATCCGGCGCCAGGTTCAAGTTGAGTGCCTCTTACAGTGATCTGGAAGCGGACCCTTTCCGTCACCGAGCCTACTTCGTGGTCGAGTTCAAGCAATCGCTGCGGGGCCTTGAGCCCGGGGCGCCGGTGGAATATCGCGGTATCCAGATTGGCCAGGTAGACAGAATCATGGTCAAGGAACTGATACGTCAGGGCTTGGGTGGAAGTGGCGCCGCGATTCCCGTGCTTATTTATCTGGAGCCCGCCAGACTGGGCGCCCCGGATACCGCCGTCATGGCGCAGCTCATGCCGGCCAATATTCAAAAGGGAATCAGCGCGGGTATGCGCGGTAGCCTGCAAACCGGCAATCTTCTGACCGGGAAATTGTATATCAGTTTCGACCATTACGAGGATGTTGAACCTTTTACCCCGCAAAAATTTGACGGCTATCAGGTGCTCCCCACTATTTCTACAGGGCTGGGTCGCCTGGAGAAGCAGGTAGGCGATTTGTTGGATAAATTCAATGCATTACCTCTGGATTCACTGGTGGAAAACACGAACACCACGCTGAAAACGCTGGATGTTACCCTGGCGTCATTAACCGGCACGATGGATGCGCTGGAGGATATTTTGGATGAAGAAGCCACGCAGGACATGCCGGAAGAGATCAACAAAACGCTGGCAAAACTCAGGCAGGCAGTCAGTGGTGTATCGTCAGACTCCGCAGTAGGACAGTCGCTGAGCAGCAGTATTTTTGAGCTGAACCGGGCCCTGAAAAACCTTGAGGAGCTGACGCGGACACTGAGTGCGAAACCCAATGCGCTGATCTTCCCAACTGATATTCCCGCCGATCCAATACCGGAGGCACGCCCCCAATGAGAGTCATTTACCTTATCGCAGCGCTGCTGCTCACCGCTTGTTCCGGCCAGCCAGTCAAACAGGAAAGCTACCTGCTGCGGCCGGCGGTGGCTCCGGGTTCCGCCACAGCCGTTGTAGAGAGCGGCTACGCACTGGGCGCTATCCGGGTCGCCAACTATATCGACCAACCCGGCCTGGTAATAACCCGTGGCGATGGCAAGATCCACTCCGCCAGGAACCATGTCTGGGCAGAGCCACTGCAGGTGAGCTTACGCCGCTATCTCGCTGTCGAGGTGTCCGGTAGCAGTGGCAGGGATATCGCCGTCAGTACAAGCAGCGCAACCAAAACACGGATTGACGTGACGATTGACGAGTTACACGGCAATGGTAGCGGCGCCGCGGTGCTGGTTGCCTATTGGGATGTTGCCGGTGACGAGGGCAGCAAGTCGTTCCGCTTTTCAGAGGATGAAGCCCTTTCCGGTGATGGTTATGACGCCCTGGTGAATGCGGAAGAGGCACTGTTGAAGCGTTTGGCGAAAGCCATTGCAGCTTCTCTTTCGTCTGTTTGAGTGCGGTGCGGGCCGGTCTCCGGATAGTGTGGTCTGATGCAGCTCAAATGAGTCATCTGAATTGAGTGGTCAGACTTGGTTCCATGTACTATTTTTATGTATCTCCACATCGACTGTGGTGATCATAACCATTTTCAAGGAGTAACCGTATGTCATTGAAGGGCAGCCAAACCGAACAAAATTTGAAAGACGCCTTTGCGGGTGAATCCCAGGCCAACCGTCGCTACCTGTATTTCGCCGCGAAGGCGGATGTGGAAGGCTACAACGATGTGGCGGCCGTTTTTCGTTCCACAGCGGAGGGCGAAACCGGGCACGCACATGGGCATCTCGAATACCTCGAAGAGACGGGGGACCCTGCTACCGGCCTTCCTATTGGCCCCACTGGCGACAATCTGAAGGCCGCTATAGCCGGAGAAACCCACGAGTACACCGACATGTATCCCGGGATGGCCAAAACTGCCCGGGACGAGGGTTTCGACGAGATCGCAGACTGGATGGAAACGCTGGCAAAGGCCGAGCGCAGCCACGCCAACCGATTCCAGAAAGCCCTGGATACACTCGACAGCTAAGCTGCAGCCGGCGGACGCATCTGTCCGCGGGCTGCAGATCCTTGCATATCGACGAGGTGATTTTCCCGTGAGAGAAGGAAGCCTGGAGGCGCCTACGCGTCATCCGATAGAGTGGAAGTCAGAGACATACTGGGACAAGGCGGATCTGGAGCGGGAACTGGAGCGGGTGTACAATATCTGTCACGGCTGTCGTCGCTGTGTGAGCCTGTGCGATTCCTTCCCCACGCTGTTTGATCTGGTAGACGAGTCTTCCACCATGGAAGTGGACGGCGTCGCCAAGGACGATTTCATCAAGGTCGTGGACCAGTGTTATCTCTGCGACCTGTGTTATATGACTAAATGCCCCTATGTACCGCCTCACGAGTGGAATGTCGATTTCCCCCACCTGATGCTTCGGGCCAAGGCGGTGAAGTTCAGGGAGGAGGGTGCCAGGCTCAGGGACCGGGTCCTCACCAGTACCGATACGGTATTCAGCCTGACCTCCATTCCACTGGTTGATGTCACGGTCAATGCCGTTAACCGCAACACTACAATGCGTAAGGTAATAGAAACCACTGCCGGTATTCACCACGAGGCGCCGCTACCGCGATTTCACAGCAAAACTTTGCGCAAGCGGGTTGCGCCGCTGCTGCGCGACATCGCCCCCACAGCACTTGGTAACACCACGGGAAAACTCGCCCTGTACGCGACCTGTTATGGCAATTACAACAGTCCTGAGGTCGGTGATGACTTCGTTAAGGTATTCCAGCAAAACGGTATTCATATTGATGTGGTACCGAAGGAAAAATGTTGTGGTATGCCGAAGCTGGAACTGGGGGACCTGGAGGCGGTGAACAAGCTGAAAGAGGCCAATATTCCGGCATTGGCGGCCCTGGTAGACCAGGGCTACGATCTTACGGCCCCCATCCCCTCCTGTGTACTGATGTACAAGCAGGAACTGCCCTTGATGTACTCTGACGACAAACAGGTACGCAAAGTACAGGCGGCCTTCTTCGATCCTTTCGAGTACCTCTGGCTGCGGCACAAGGGTGGGGCTTTGAATACAGAATTTCCCCAGGCCATGGGCACCATCGCCTATCAGGTGGCCTGCCACCAGCGGGTGCAGAACATCGGCTTGAAAACCCGGGATGTGCTGTGCCTGGTGCCGGGCACAACGGTGACCGCGCATGAGCGTTGCTCCGGGCATGACGGCACCTACGCGGTCAAAAAGGAAACCCGTGATAAATCGGTCAAGATTGCGAGGCCCGTGGTGCGCAAGGTGGATCAGCAGGCGCCCGATCACTTCATGAGTGACTGCCCCATGGCGGGAACTCATATTGCCCACCTCTCAGAAACGGTCGAGCGCGCCGAACACCCCATGACGCTGTTGCGTATGGCCTATGGTTTATAAACGGGAGGAATTTGCGATGCCAGTTTTATCACGCGCCGATCTATGGTCCCTGGAAGAGTATGCCGAGCTCAGGCCGACCTTCCGACAGCAGGTCATGGACCATAAGAAGTCCAGGCAAGTGCCTCTTGGCGAACACGCCAGGCTGTATTTTGAAGACGCGCTCACCATCAAGTACCAGATTCAGGAAATGCTTCGCATCGAGAAAGTGTTTGAGGCCAGTGGCATCAATGAGGAGTTGGAGTCCTATAATCCGCTTATTCCGGATGGACATAACTGGAAGGCCACCTTTATGGTGGAGTATCCTGATCCGGAGGAACGCGCCCGGCGCCTGGGCGAGTTGATTGGCATTGAGAACAAGGTCTGGATGCAGGTGGAGGATTGTGAACCGGTTTTTCCCATCGCTGATGAGGACATATCCCGCGAGAACGAGGTGAAGACGTCTTCGGTTCACTTTCTGCGCTTTGAACTGACCCCGGTTATGATAGCCGCACTGGGCGGTGGTGCCGGGATATATGCCGGAGTCGACCACCCGGCGTATACCGTGTCGGCATTTCAGCTGCCCGCGGACAGCAGGGATTCCCTCGCCGGCGATATTCTGACGACACGCGTTAACTGAAACCCCGGGACACAGTGCAATGATGGGCAAGATGGCAATTTTAGTGGCAAGCGCTCTGCTGGTGGAAGCCGGCCCGGTCAGTGCATTTCGCAACTGCGGTACTGAAAATAGCGAAGCGTGGTCAGCGGCCACCCGCTATACCGTTGGTGAGCTGGCGTTCGACGACACAACAGGCCTGGCGTCCGGCACTGAAACGATATACAACTTCTCGAACACCTACGAAAGTCATATAGGTGAGTGCCATGTTACCTATGAACTGAGTGGCAGCTATGTACCCGGTGTCGAGGTATTTGTACTCAGTGGTACCCGTTCCAACTATAGCGATACCTGCCCCCCGGAGTTGCTGCGTATCGAATACCCGACGGACTTACTGCTTTCGTTCCAAATGCAGCCGGCACAGGATGGTTCCGCTGTAGTGAGCCGCGCAGACAGTGGCGTGAATTTCGCGGAGGGTTCCTGGCAACCCGGCAAGGCCGTGTTCAAAACGGGTGAGCATTGCTCTATTTTCTGATTTACTGACGGCCTTATACTTCCGACCTCGGTACAGATACATTATGAAAATAGATGTTATACGGGCAGATTACCTGGACCCAGGGCACGCTGCTGACCTGGTATTTTTACTGGATAGCTATGCTCTGGACCCCACTCAGGGCCAGGCCCAGTTCTGGCAGATGTCGGTTTGCCGGTAGCGGCAGAGCTTTGCGACTGACCTGAAGGGGTGCAACAGCTACTCCAGTAGCTTATTCTGTAGCTGCTGGATATCAACCGCACTCAATTGCAGGCCATTTTCGGCGTAGTTGTCAAATGTTCCCCAGCTTGTATCAATTTGGGCGAAGGCCGCCCGCAGCCAGGCCTCCTCCACGCCCATCAGCACTTCCAGTTTGCGCGCTGCCTCCTCGCCTTTAAACAGTTCGAGCATCCGCAATTGCCCTCTGCGACTCTCCAGGGCTGGCGATCTGCTTGCCATATAGTCCCGCATGACAGTCTCCTGTGGCACGCCGAGAATGCGCAATAGAATAGCGGCGGCGAAGCCGGTGCGGTCCTTCCCCGCGCTGCAATGCCACAGCACGGGAGCGCCATCCGCTTCCAGTACCGTGTGCACAAATTCCTTGAACTGGGGCGTAAATTCACTGGCAAACTGACGATTCGCAGTCAGCATGGCCTGATTGGGGTCGAAGCCGTCGAAATTGCCGGATTCAACCCGCGCCATGATCTCGCCGACCAGCGCCTTATTGCCATCGTCCAGCACCGGTATCTCCACCACCGTAAACCCGGGTGGTTGCGGCAGGCGGTTGGGCTCTTCCGCCTTTTCGGCGGTGGAACGAAAATCGATGAAAGTGGCGAGATCGAGCTCTGTCAGCCCCGACAGGTCTGCCCTGGATGCGTCGGCGAAGGTGCCCGAGCGGTACAGTTTGCCCCACTTTACGCTTTTGCCGTCCCCGGTTGTGTAGCCTCCCAGGTCCCGGAAGTTTGCAATACCTTCGAAATTGAGCAGGCGATGGTCAGCGCGCTGCTCAAGCGGAAGCTCTGCTGGTATAAGCAGAGGCGGGGCGGGAATGAACTGTATGACGGCAACCGCGACTGCTGCGACAGCCAGGCTGGCACCTAGTAATTTCTTTATATTCAAAATCGATCCCCGGCGGTGATTAGAGGGCGTTGGCGCTATCGGGCCAGAGGATAGCATTGAAAAGTGCTTGAAAAACAGTCTTGGGCGGCACATGCGATTTGCCAGCACCGCTTGTATTAACGATAATCCTCCGCTAGATCACCGGAGTGAAAGTCACCATGGCATCCCTGCAAGACCAACTATTGAAAGCTGGCGTCGTCGACTCCAAGAAGGCGAAAAAAATTACCAAGGATAAGCGCAAGGAGGCCAAACGGCAGCCCAAAGGGCACGAACTGCCTGACGAAACACGGGAACAAGTCAGGCGTGCGCAGGCGGAAAAGGCCGAACGTGACAGGGAACTCAACAGGCAACAGCATGCGCTGAATGAGAAAAAGGCGATACAGGCCCAGATAATCCAGTTGATACAGATGAACCGGATCGAGCGTTCCGCTGGTGATGTGCCCTACCAGTTTACCGACGGCAAAAAAATCAAGAAGATCCATGTCAGCGTCCCGTTGCAGAATGAACTAATTCGGGGGCGGGTGGCGATAGCCAGGCTGGGTGAGGGTTATGAGTTGGTGCCGGCGCCTGCCGCCCGAAAAATCATGCAGCGCGATGAACAATCTATAGTACTTCTCAACACCAATGAGCCACTGGGTGTTGATGAAGAAGATCCCTATGCAGATTACCAGATTCCCGATGACCTGATGTGGTAGAAGACGGTTTTGATAGCGGTTGCATTCCACATTTCCCGTTGATCTGTGTCAACGTGCCAAACTGCAGCCACTGTATCGTGCTCGTGTAAGTGTTAATGACCGAGTTGGGTGCTGCAACTGTTCGAGTAGCGATGCATTGTCTGCAGGGGGACTATTATGCGATATGAAAAGAGTTATCGGGGGATGGCGGGCGCACTGCTGATTGGCCTTGGCGCGAGCGCAAGTCAGGCCGCAGAGGGAATAACCAACACTCTGGCCGAGGCCGTTAGCAAGGGTAGCGTCGGGCTCGATTTTCGCTATCGGTTTGAGGGTGTCGACCAGGACGGAATCAGCAAAGACGCAGAGGCCTCAACCCTGCGTTCGCGTATCACCGCCACGTCCGGTTCCGTAAACGGCTTTACTGTACTGGGAGAGGTAGACAATATCAGTGTGGTGGGGGCCACGAAATACAACTCTACTGATAATGGTAAAACCCAGTACCCGGTGGTCGCCGACCCCAAGGGCACCGAAGTGAACCAGGTCTATCTCAAGTACACGGCGGACGTTGGCAGCGGTATTTACGGGCGTCAGCGCATCAATTACAGCAACCAGCGGTTTGTCGGCGGTGTTGGCTGGCGACAGAATGAGCAGACGTTTGATGGTTTTCGCGCTAACTGGCAAGTGTTGGATAGCGTCAATCTGGACTACAGCTACATCTACCGCGTCCAGCGGGTCTTCGGTCCCAATGACGGTGCAAATCCGGCTGAGTGGGATGGCGACAACCACTTTCTGTATATCGATTGGAAAATCGCCGAGGGACACAATATTGGCCTCTTCGGCTACTACGTCGATGTCGACCCGCAGAATGACTATGCCGCGGGCAAGACCGTAAATAACTCCAGTGAAACCTGGGGTGTTGAATACGTTGGGAAAATAGCGATGTTGGACACTCGCGCGGCATACGGACGTCAATCCGATGCGGGTGATAACAAGTTGGACTACGATGCCGATTACTACCTGTTGGAAGTGGCTGGCAAGGTGGCAAATTTCGGCCTCAAGGCCGGCTACGAGGTGCTTGCCGCCGGGGATGGCACCGGTTTTGCGACGCCCCTGGCCACCTTGCACTCGTTTCAGGGTTGGGCCGATATGTTCCTGAGCACACCGGGTGACGGCGTAGAAGACCTGTATTTTGGTGTTGATACAACAGTTGGGCCGGTCAAGCTTGCCGCCGTTTATCACGACTTTCAGGCCGAGGACTCCAGTGATGACTTTGGCGACGAGATCGACCTGGTAGCGACCTGGCCGGTGAACGAACACTTCACGACCCAGTTGAATTATGCGGGATTCTCAGCGGACAGCGACCGTTATGTCGACACCGATAAAATCTGGTTAACCTTGCAACTGAAGCTCTGAGTAACCTTTCAGCGTGGCCCTGCCTACTCCAGGCTGCGCTGTCCTACGCCGTGCGGTGTGCCGCGACGTTGAATGCCGGTCTGCCCCGTATCCGGACGTGATTGCGTGTTGATCGCCTCCGGTAGCGGCAGCAGCAACCCTGAGCCCCACTGGTGATGTGGCAGGTTGTCCATCATATCCTCCACATCCACCAGCGATACCAACCCCAGCAGCGGCTGAATAGCCTGCCCACCGCCACCGTCACTGCTCCAGCGCGAGAATGCGCGGCCGGTAACCTGGTGCTGCCGATTGAACGTCACCAACAGAAATTCTCCATGCATATGGGCCTTGCCCCAGTCCACGGACAGTATATCGACCCCAAGTGCGCCCAGGCTGAGCCCGACCGTGTCCTCTCGAATTTTCCAGAACTCCCAGGCGAGGACATATCCTTCGCCGGCGGCGGACAGGCGCAATGGTGGCCCGAGTTTGGCGAGTACGTCTGTGAGCGTAGCATTCGGGCTTTCTTCCGGCAGTAGATCCGGTGACAACCGGGTGCCCAGTTCGTAGCGCCACTGAGTGCAAGCCGAGAGTAACAGGGCGAGCGTCAGTACCGTCAGTAGCCGGTCAACCCTGGGCGGCATCATCTATCTTTGTCGCATAGTCGGTCAGTACGTCATTCGCATCGAAGAACAGAATGGCCCTGTCATAGTGCGTGTCGACTTGAAAGCGGTTATAAAGGATCAAAATGACTCCGCTGCCCGTGGCGCGTTCAAAGAGGTAATAGAGCACCGTTTCTTCTTCAAGAGAAATTACCTGGGAGGGAGGCCCCAGCAGCTTGAGCACCTCTTTACGACTGGTCTTGCCGGGCACCAGGTGTCGCGTGACGTCGTCCTGCCAGGTAACTTCCACCCCACGTTTATTTTCGTACTGCGCACAGCCCGCTAACACGGCTGCGAAAAGGCAAGCGATTATGCCTGCCATCGGGCGTTTCATCATAACGTTACTCCAGGACATTATAGGGAGCCTAGAGTAGGCTATTGGAATAGGTGAATCCACCGCGCACCCTTTGCAGACTTTTTTACGCTGTGGATATTTTCCTGCCAATAAATTGACTACTATAAGGAGTCTCTTCGCCCAAAATGATGTCAGGATATAAGAATATGAAAGTGAACGGCTACGGAACACTACTAATAACAGTGACTGTCATGCTGATCGCGGCCTGCTCCCGCGATGAGCCGCCGGCGGGAGCTGTTGCTGTGGCGGATGCGCCTCCACTTTCGGCAACCGGAGTTGTCCTGCCAGACGCAGAATGGCGCAAGCATGGCCTCAATGACTCGGAAACCCGTTTCAGTCCGCTGGCCGATATCAACGACGGCAATGTCGAAAAACTGGGCCTGGCCTGGTATTTCGACTACCCGACAGACAGGGGGCTGGAGGCAACACCGCTGATTGTTGGCAGTGTTATTTACACCACAAGCTCATGGAGCATGGTGTTTGCCAATAATGCCATCACCGGTGAACTCCTGTGGTTTTACGACCCGCAGGTGCCACGAAATTGGGCGGTCCACGGTTGTTGTGACGTGGTCAATCGGGGCGTGGCCTACCAGGACGGGCATCTGTTCTTTGGCACCTATGACGGTCGCCTGGTCAGCTTGAATGCCGCTGACGGCTCGGTGCGCTGGGAAGTACAAACCACGGATCGGGAACGGCCCTATACCATTACGGGCGCGCCCCGCATTATCAAGGACAAGGTGCTTATCGGTAATGGTGGTGCTGAGTTTGGGGTACGGGGATATATCAGTGCCTACGATGTCAATTCCGGTGACATGCAATGGCGCTTCTACACCATTCCAGGTAACCCGGAGGAGGGTTTTGAAAATGATGCCATGAAGCGCGCGGCTGAAACCTGGGGTGGTGCCCCGTGGTGGGTTATTGGCGGCGGTGGCACTGTATGGGACTCCATGGCTTACGACCCGGAATTAAACATGCTTTACATCGGCGTTGGTAACGGTGCGCCCTGGAATCAACAAATACGTAGCCCCGACGGGGGTGATAATCTTTATCTGTCTTCTATCCTCGCCCTCAATCCCGATGACGGCAGTTATGTCTGGCACTATCAGACTACACCGGGTGAAACCTGGGATTACACCGCGACCCAACATTTGATACTTGCGGACCTGGAGTTTGCCAGCGAGCCGCGCAAGGTGATTATGCAGGCTCCCAAAAACGGATTCTTCTATGTACTGGACCGGCAGACGGGTGAGTTGCTGTCCGCAGAACCCTACGCTGCGGTCACCTGGGCCAGTCATGTGGATATGGCGACAGGCCGGCCGGTGGAGACCGAGGGCGCACGCTATCTCGAAGCGTCTACCGGTCTACATCTGCCCGGTCCCATCGGCGGTCATAACTGGCATCCCATGAGTTATAGCCGCGATACCGGACTCGTCTACATCCCCGCTATGGATGTGCCATTTGTCTATCAGACTGATGAAGAGTTTCTCTACCGGGAGGGCTTCTGGAATACGGGTACGGATAACCGTGCGGCGGCATTGCCTGATGATCCCGTGATAAAACAGGCAGTGCTGGATGCTGTGCGCGGCGCCATCATTGCATGGGACCCGGTTGCTGCAGAACCTCGCTGGCGGGTTGATCACGAGGGCCCCTGGAATGGCGGCGTGCTATCTACTGCCGGTAACCTGGTGTTCCAGGGCAATGGCAGTGGCCAGTTTGTTGCTTATCGGGCGGATACAGGTGCCAAGCTCTGGGCTTTTGACGCGCAGACAGGGGTCGTTGCGCCGCCGGTCAGTTTCCGTCTGAACGGTGTTCAATACGTCGCAGTGGTGGCGGGCTGGGGCGGTACGCTGGCGTTGAACGGTGGTGAGGCCCTCAAGGCGGGAGCCATTCCCAATCGCAGCCGTCTGCTGGTTTTCAAGCTTGGCGGGGAAGCCGCGCTACCCACGGTTGTTGCTGAGCCATTGCTTATAGATCCGCCGGAACTCACTGCTACGCCGGAGCAGGTCGCAGCAGGCTTCAAGTCATATGTTACCTACTGTACCTTCTGCCATGGAGATGGTGCAGTCGGCGGCGGTGTTACACCAGACCTGAGAGCGCTGACACCTGAAAAGCATGCCATGTGGGATGCGATCGTTCTCGGGGGCATGCACTGGCAGAGCGGCATGGTCGGTTTTGGCGGCGAACTGAGCAAAGAAGAGTCGGACAATATTCACCAGTTCGTTATCGAACGGGCGCATTTTGCGGTCGATGAGGCACTGGTGACAGAACAGGCGGCGGAGGTAGGAGTCGATACAGCGGCCCCGTAAATGATTGCCGCCTGAATCCAGGCAAAAAAAAGCCAGTACCTTTCTCAGTACTGACTTTTTTTATAACAATCCTGATTCGGTAATCGCAACTAGCAGTAATGCCCGTTGCGATTAACGAACTTTAGACTGCAACGATATTTTCTGCCTGAGGACCTTTCTGGCCTGCAGTAACAGTGAATTCAACGCGCTGGCCTTCTGCCAGAGTTTTGAAGCCGGAGCCAGAAATGGCGCTGAAGTGTGCAAAAACGTCGGGGCCGTCTTCTTGTGCGATGAAGCCGAAACCTTTTGATTCGTTAAACCACTTCACGGTACCGGTAACTGTGTTAGACATTGTTGTATCCTATATTTTCAAAAAAAAGTGTGCCCTTGCAGTAAGAGCCTTTTCGCTGGAACTAGGGCTTATTATTTAAAGACTACAGGACGAGGTATTACAGCGGGACTTCGAAATGGGGAAAATAAATATTAGTCGTTCTTCCAAGCTGGCGCAACTATAAACCTAATACGGCAAGTGTCAACAACTATTTAAGCCAGTGCTTGCGGGTGGTGAGGCGAGGCCATCCGGTGGCAAAGTTCGTCCGGAGTCGCTGCGGCTGATACGCCCGCGGGTCGACCCCGGATCTGGAATACTATTTTTTGGAACGGGTGGCAGCGGTGACGTCTTCCAGGTGGCCGTTGAGGCTAATGGCCCAGCGTCGCAGCACGCGCTCGGCATCTGCCATATTGGTCACACTATTACGAATCTCGACGAAATCGCCTCCCACTGCCTCGGGATCGATGACGCGGGCGATGATATCGCCGGTCTTGCCATCGTGGAGTTGCATATAGAGTGTCATCTGGCCGGCGTTGGCAGAAATGGTCGCCTCACCGGGTGACATGGTATCCGGTGCGGTGACCTCGAGGTTGACGATTCCGGGTTGGATGATCAGCACGCCGCTACCCCCCTCGGTCACCATTTGGTGGCCGCCTTTGGTAAGCACTTCGGTAAATACCTTATTGAATTCCTTCGCCAGGTTGTCACGGATGTTTTTCATGTCCTCGTCGGTGACGCGATCCATCAGATCCATGGACTCGTCATTATAATTGCGTTGCCAATTCTTCTGAAATGCGACGTAGCAGGCCAACAGTGCGACCTTGTCGTACTCATCGAGGTTGGCGCCGGGTTTCATGTATATCGCACGCAATTTGGTATTCTTCATCAGGTGCAGGCCGTCGTGACTTACCTCGGGCAGTGAATTTTCGCCCATGGCCACTGTGCTTAGAAGCAGGGTCAGAACAGCGGCGATGGTGGTACGGAAAAGTTTCAGGTTCATGGCAGTTTCCTCATTTAGATTCCGGGTAGTCGCCAGCGGATGCCTGTCGACCTGCTGAATGGCGGAAAAATTGTGGACCAGAAACGCAACCATAGCAAGTTGCAGCAAAGTGATAGAAATTGTTGCTTGCGGCCGCGAGGCGCTATTATCTTGACCTTGGGAAACTACCGGGGGCACGTATATGAATAGGGCGAAATGGGTTTTATCTGGTACCTTTGTATTGGCGTTGCAGGGTACGACCAGCGCCCAGATTTATGAAAGTACCGACGCGGAAGGGGTTCCCGAATTCAGCGACACACCATCGTCGGGTTCGGAAGTGGTGGGTTTGCAGACAACCAATGTCGCCGACAAACCAGCTGAAACTCCCGAAGCGCCGCAGGCGGAGGCCGCGCGTGCTGTGCCGGCAACCGCCAACGCGCCCGCGGTAGAGGTCGGCGAGCCGGTCTACGACGTGTACGGCGTCACTTGAACAGCCGGGACACTGCCTTGTTGTCAGCGAAGTCTGCCTGTATGCCTTTTTCGAAGCGGCGCCATTTGCGCAGGATTTTCCACCTTGCCAGGCGCGAGCTGAACTTTACCAGAGGGATAAAATCCGAGTTGCCAATATTGTCCACGATCACCAGCTTACCGGTATCTGCCGAGTCCATCTGGAACAGGATGTTCTTCGGCTTCAGGGTCATGGTGATAACCCGATGCTGCAGCAAGTAGCCTTTCAGCGCTTGTAGCGCCTCTCGCAGCGCATCGTCGTGCAGTGCGGTCAATTGCTCTGATGACAGGTAGTGGCGTAGGGTGAGTGAAATCCTCCCGTCGTAATCCCGGATAAGATCGAACACCGCGCCTTCTCCAAGATTGGTTTCTACCAGCCCGTAAAATTTCGGCAGCATCTCCCAGGATATGCCCTTTTTTGCGAGTTCAGCGTAGTAGCTCTGTTCGCGCCGGTTTTCGTTTCCTGAGCCGGATACCACAATTTTAATGCAGCGCATTGGGTCGTTAGGGTGCACAAAACACTCGCGATGCAAGCCCTTGCCCACCAGTGCGTGGGGGTCCAGTTCGATTATGTCGCGGGAATGTGATTTCGGCATAGCTGTGCTCTTGTTCACTTTCAAAAGAGCGAGGATAGCATGATCCCGGTATATCGGAGCAGCGGGAGATCTGCCTGCGGGGCTTTCTATTGTGCTAACGAAATCGTAAACTTCAGGCGCTCGACACTGCCCGGTTTGCCCCGGAGCAGGTCCTCCGTGTTTGACTTACTCTCGCAGAAACAGGTGCTCCCGATGCCAAAAAGAATCTTGTTGATACTCCTGCTGCTTGGTTCATCCGTAACCCTGGCTGCTGGCACCCTGCGGGTTGGCGTCAGTGCCGATTATCCACCCCTGGTGTTTGAGCAGGACGGTCGCATTGTCGGCATTGAGGCAGATAATGCGCTGGCAGTGGGCGAGATACTCGGGCGCAAGGTGACGTTTTCGAATATGCCTTTCCAGGCGCTGATGCCCTCTCTGCTCGCAGGCGAGATCGATGTGATCATGTCCGGTTTCAGTGTCACTGGCACGCGCAGCGAGGAGGTGCTGTTCACCGAGTCGTTTATGGTGGTGGGGCAGATGGCGATTATGCATCGCGATAAGATCACCCGCTTTGCCCAGCCATGGTCGGTTTACCGGCCTGGCGTTCGGGTCGGCGTGGAGCCGGGAACCACCGGCGCGTCTTTTGCGGAGCGTGAATTGAAAGAGGCAGAAATCACCTTATTCGAGGACTCCGCTGCCGCGTTTGAGGGCCTTCGGTCGGACAAGATCGACCTGTACATTCACGATGCCCCGACCAGCTGGGGCTTGGCCACCAGCTCAGAAAACACCGACCTTATCAGTCTTTATTCGCCGATGACGGAAGAAATGCTGGCCTGGGCCGTGCGCCCGGGAGATGAGGCATTGGCTATCGACCTGAACCGAGCCCTGACTGTTATGAAGACTAATGGCACCCTGCAGTATATTCTCAATCGCTGGATTCCTGTCAGGGTAGAGGTGCGTTGACAGTGATTGCCGGCCGGAAAATGTTTTTCGCCTAGCCGCCGTCGTCCATAACGGGAAAGTTGTACTCGTGGCCCCAGAGATCGCCCTCGGTGGATACCGTAGGGGTGTAGCGGCTCCAGTCGTCCACCAGTAATCCGTCGTAGCCGTACTCGAAGGCGATACCGCCGGGCGCAAGCACATAAAACGAACACATATTGTCGTTTACGTGCCGGCCAAGGCTGGCAATCACAGGGTGACCGGCGCGTCTAGCGCGGTCCAGTGCAAGACCGACCTCGTCCAGGGTCTCGACTTCTACCATCACGTGAACAACCCCAACAGGATGAGGCTGGTCGTACAGCGCAAGTGAGTGCTGGCGGGGGTTGTCGGCATGCATGAAGACCACATTTGAGGGGGGAGTGTTGAGCTGAAGCGTATCGCATACCGCCAGGCCCAGTAATTCTGTATAGAAGGTGGTGGTTTCTTCACAAGCCGGTGCCGGGATAACCGCATGGCCAAACCCCATATCGCCGCACAACTCATCCTCGGTCACAAAACGTGGCACGCCGACGGGGGAATTGAATGGTTTGTAATCCAGTTTACGCCCCTGGTATAGCTCCACAGTGTTACCCGAGGGGTCTTTTACGGATACGAAGCGGGTGACGCAGCGGCGGGCGGCTTCCTCTGCAGAACCCTCGCTCAGTACGTGGCCGGCAGCGGCCAATTGATCACAGGAGGCCTGCCAGTCATCAAGCGTGCGGGATTCCAACCCTATCGCCAGTAGTTTGTCACTGTCCCCCGTTTGCAGCATAAAGCGAAAGGGATGATCGTCCATGCGCAGGAAGTTCGCACCCGACGGGTCTTCCCGTTCGGCATCCATGAGCCCCAGTACGCTGGTGCAAAATGCCATGAGCGCTGCCTGGTCCCTGCACTCGAAACGCAAATATCCAATGGCGGCGACAGTCATTCTCTACTCCTGTTACGGGCGATAAGTGCCCGACATTATTAACCATTTTTCATCCCGTCACAGCAGTGTTGAGCAATTGTCAGCGAGCTGGTTCAAGTAACGGAACCTGCACAGATTCAAACGAACGGCAGCAGTGGACTGATCTGAAATGTCACTGCGACCTGATCCTTTGGGTCATTGAGGGATGGCCGACACTCACAGATACTCTATCGTATGGAATGTCAGCCCCGGCACAAGAGGTCATTGTGCCAGGGGCACTACGGATATGGCGCGACAAACATTGCGAATCAGTAAAGGAGTTTTGTCAGCATGGCGCAACCCGATCTTCTAACTCAGGCCTTTGAACTGGGTTTTACCTATACCCGCTCTACAGGGCCGGTGGTTGGCCGATTTCTTACCGGCCTGCGTGAGCGCAAGATTTTTGGTATCAAGTCCAGCGATGGCCGGGTGATAGTGCCACCAATGGAGTATGACCCCGTAACCGCAAGAGAGCTCGATCAGTTTGTAGAGGTTGGTCAACAAGGAGAGATTGTCAGCTGGTGCTGGGTCAGCCGGCCACTGGCGTCTCATCCTCTGGAGCATCCCTTTGCCTGGGCTCTGATACGGCTTGATGGCGCCGATGTGGCTATGGTGCACTGCGTGTGTGCTGACGCTGAGGCACAGCTGGTCACCGGTGCCAGGGTACAGGCCGTGTGGGCCGAGGAGCCCCGGGGCTATATTACCGATATACGTTATTTTGAACTGGCGGGAGAGGTGGGCGATGAATGATCAGGTGGAAGATATCACCGGCATAGAGACCCCAGTCTATCTGCACTACCATTTTACGGCCGGCAGTGCTCCGGCGCGGTTCCTGCGTCGGATAAAAGAAGGCGTGCTCACGGGGCAGCGTTGCCCGCGCTGTCGCAATGTCTATATTCCTCCCCGGGGTTCCTGTCCTGCCTGCGGTATACCTACGGAGGACGAGGTGGTGTTACCCGACAAGGCCACGGTGCAGTCTTTCACTGTGGTGGCTATTCCGATTCCCAACAACCCCATCAAGCCGCCGTTTGTTATCGCCAACCTGGTACTCGATGGCGCCAATATTTCCTTTATTCACCTGATGAGTGAATGTGATAACAGTGAAGTCCACATCGGTCAGCGTGTGCAAGCAGTGTGGAAGCCTGTGGACGAGTGGACCTATGCCATGGACAATATTCGCTACTTCAGACCCATAGACGAGCCCGATGTGCCGGTGGACCGGATTGGCACCTTGGCGACCACCGGTCTGGAGACTTAAGGCCATGAAGGATGTTGCCATTGTGGCCTTCAGTCAGTCGGATTGCCTCGCGCAGGCGGGTGCCGCCAATGAGGTGGAGTTGATCATGCCCCAGCTGCAGGCCGTCTTTCAGCAGGTGGGCCTCAACAACGCCCAGGATGTGGATTTTGTGTGTTCGGGCAGCTGCGACTATTTACAGGGTGCGGCTTTTGCCTTTGTGGCCGGGGTGGATGCGCTGGGTGCAGTGCCGCCTATCAAGGAATCCCATGTCGAGATGGATGCGGCCTGGGCGCTGTACGAGTCTATTTTGAAGATTAGAATGGGCCACGCCGAGTCGGCGCTGGTCTATGGCTTTGGCCGGGCCTCCTCTGGCAATCTTCGCACGGTATTGTCGCAACAACTGGATCCCTACTATCTGGCGCCACTGTGGATTGACAGCATTTCCTTGGCTGCCCTGCAGGCGAGGATGCTGCTGGATCGGGGATTGGTCACAGAGCGCGATATGGCCGAGGTGGTAGCGCGATGCCGCAGGAATGCTCTGAACAATCCCCACGCTCGCCTGAGCGGCGAGATATCGATAGAAACACTATTGGCAGAACCTGGCCTGGTAGCACCGCTGCGCAAATCAGATTGCGCTCCGGTGGCCGATGGCGCTGCTGCAATGATTATATGTACGGTGGAGCAGGCCCGGGAATGGGCGGTACCCTTTGCTCTGATCAGTGGTATCGATCATCGTATTGAAACCCACAATCTGGGCATGCGCGACCTGTGTGACTCGGTGTCTACCCGGCTTGCGGCGGGAACGGCGGGTGTCGCGCAGGGCCCGGTAGAAGTGGCTGAGCTCTACGCGCCATTCAGCCACCAGGAAATTATTCTCAGCCGTGCGCTGGGGCTGGGAGCCGACACCGAGATCAACCCGAGTGGCGGCGCTATGGCGGGCAATCTGATGATGGCTTCCGGGTTATCTCGTATAGGCGAAGTCTTCCGGCGCATAGTGTCTGGCGACATCTCCCGGGGTGTGGCCCATGCGACCTCGGGACCCTGCCTGCAACACAACCTCGTCGCCGTACTGGAGAGCGCCTGATGGCCACGTTGGCAGCTGTGGTCGGTATCGGCCAGACCCGTTATAAAAGTCGGCGTGGGGATGTCTCCATCGCCGGTCTCGTGCGCGAGGCGGCCGTCAATGCCCTGAAGGACGCCGACCTCGGCTGGGACGATATTGACGCGGTCATTATCGGTAAGGCCCCGGATATGTTCGAGGGTGTGGTTATGCCTGAGATTTACCTCACCGACGCTTTAGGGTGTAACGGCAAACCGATGTTGCGTGTGCATACGGCGGGCTCGGTGGGGGGCTCCACGGCATTGGTAGCGGCTTCCCACGTGCAGAGTGGTATGTTTAAACGCGTGCTCACTGTTACTTTTGAAAAGCAGTCTGAGTCAAATGCCATGTGGGCCTTGTCTACGCCGCAACCTTTCTCGGTGCACCTGAACGCCGGTGCCGGGGGTTACTTCGCGCCGATAATTCGCGAGTATATGCGGCGGTCTAAAGCGCCTTACGACGTGGGTATCAAGGTGGCGGTGAAAGACAGACTGCACGGCGCACGAAATCCGCTGTCTCATCTGCAGCTGCCCAAGATCACCATGCAGGAAGTTGAGGAGTCCATGATGTTGTGGGACCCGATTCGCTTCCTCGAAGCCTGCCCATCCTCTGATGGCGCCTGCGCAATGGTCATTGCCGCCGAAGAGCTGGTGGCGCAATCGCCCAAACCGCCCGCCTGGATACGCGGGGTGGCCATGCGTTCGGAACCCACCATGTATGCCGGGCGTGAAGAGGTAAGTCCGCAGGCGGGCCGTGACTGTGCCGCCGATGTGTATCGCCAGGCCGGTATTTCCGATCCCCGCAAGGATCTCGATTGTGCCGAGGTTTATGTGCCGTTCAGCTGGTACGAACCCATGTGGCTGGAAAATCTGGGCTTCGCACCTCAGGGGGAGGGCTGGAAACTGACCATGTCCGGTGCGACGTCTTTGGATGACGGAGGGGATATTCCCTGGAACTGCTCCGGCGGCGTACTGTCGTCCAATCCCATTGGTGCTTCCGGTATGATTCGTTTTGCTGAGGCTGCCAGACAGGTGCGCGGCGACGCCGGTAATCACCAGGTAGAGGGCGCGAAGCTGGCGCTGGGCCACGCCTACGGTGGAGGCGCACAATTTTTCGCCATGTGGGTAGTGGGTGCGGAAAAACCTTAGGAGCAATACGCAGTGAGTAAACATTTCAATATTGCCGATATGTACGAAATGGTAGCGGACAAGGTGCCGGGCCGGGATGCCCTGGTTTGCGGCGGACGCCGCGCCAGCTACGCAACGCTTGAGCAACGGGCCAATCAACTGGCCCACTACCTCGATGAGAGCGGTGTCGGTGCGGGAGATCATGTCGGTCTCTACCTCTATAACTGCAACGAATATCTGGAGGCCATGCTCGCCTGCTTCAAACTGCGGGCAGTGCCAATTAATATCAACTATCGCTATGTTGAGGAGGAACTCCTCTATATTTTTGACAACGCCGATTTGGTGGCCTGTATCCACAATCAGGAATTTTCGCCCCATATCGCTGCCATAAGCAATGGTATCGGCGCACTGAAAGCCTTTGTGTACGTGAGCGACAGCAGCGCTGCTGATCCAACACTGATAGATTCACTGGAGTACGAACAGGCTCTGGCGGGTAAAAGTACCGATAGGGATTTTGGCGACCGCTCCGACGACGACCTGTTCATCCTGTACACCGGTGGCACCACCGGCCACCCCAAAGGCGTTATGTGGCCCCACAAGAACGTGTTTTTTGCGGCCATGGGCGGCGGCGGCTGGTTTCATCCCGATGGCGCTATAACCGCGCCGGAACACATTGCCAGTCGGGTGGGAGACTTTCCAATTATCGGTATGGCGTTGGCACCACTGATGCACGGGGCCTGCTGGTGGTATGCCTGTATTCAATTGCTGGCAGGAAATACCGTGGTGTTGAATCCCGCACACTCGTTGGTGGGTGAGGATATCTGGGACATTGTAGCCACCGAGAAAGTGAACGCGATTACCATCGTCGGTGACGCCATGGCTGTGCCACTACTGGACGCGCTGGACACGAATGCCGGACGCTGGGATCTCAGTTCCATTTTCAGTGTGGGCTCGGGTGGCGCGGTATTTTCGGTCAGTAAACAGGACGCCTTCCGTCAGCACTTTCCCAATGTCTTTATCACCAATTCCTTTGGTTCATCTGAAAGCGGCAACATGGGTATGGACGGTGGCGGTAAGAAAGGCCAGGGCCTGGGCAACGTCAGCAAGAGTGAATTTATGTCCGTCATAACGGATAACGAAGGTGAGCCCCACTGCCATGTGGCCCCGGGAGAGATGGGTATATTTGCCCGCAGCGGTTATATCCCCGTGGGTTATTACAACGACCCGGTAAAGACGGCGAAGACCATTGTAGACGTCGAGGGCAAGCGCTGGCTGCTATTGGGTGATGAGGCACGACTGGAAGAAGACAACAGCATTACAGTGTTTGGTCGCGGTTCCAACTGTATTAATACAGGGGGCGAGAAGGTTTTCCCTGAAGAGGTGGAGCAAGCCCTGAAGGCCCACCCGGATGTTTTCGACTGCCTGGTGGTGGGCACTCCCGATGAGCGTTTCGGCAGTAAGGTGGTAGCGGTGGTATCGACCCGAGGCGGCGCGGTGTTGGAGCTGGCGTCGGTGCAGGAAGATGCGCGCAAGTACATTGCAGGATACAAGCTGCCGCGGGAGTTGCACATTGTCGACGAGGTGCCGCGGGCCCCCAGCGGCAAACCGGCGTATCCCAGGGCGCTTGAGATCGCCCTGGCTGGGGAGCATCGGGTTAACTGATTTTTTACATAGACGATAGAAGACAGATCCATAATACAATTATCCGGGGGCGTGTGGAGGCAGGAGCCGAAGCGGGTATAGACTGGCTGGACACACCGTGAATACGTCCATGTAGGCTCGTGTCGGCCATCCATGGCCTCTACGGTCCAACCAATCTATACCCGCTCCGACTCCTTCACATCGTTCCCCGGCGGTCCACATCCGGCTCGGTGCCGCTTTGCATGAACGGAACAAAAAATATGAAAGAACTAGAAATAAGCACCAAAAACTGCATCGTAGAACAACACGGTCATGTGTTGATCGTGACACTTAATCGTCCCGAGGCAAAGAACGCGTTCAGCCCTGAGATGTTGTTGGGTATGTACAAGGCCTGGCAGCTGCTTGAGCACGACGATGAACTGTACTGCGCCATACTTACCGCCAACGGTGATACCTTCTGCGCCGGCATGGATCTGAAGGCCGGTGCCGAGGGGCAGCAGCGTTCTACGGAGGAGTTTATGGAAGTGATGGACCGTGTGCCTAATGTGCACTGGCAGGCGCTGTTGCGGGATAACCGTCCCAATAAGCCCTTGATTCTGGCTGTGGAGGGGTATGCCCTCGCGGGGGGCACTGAGATTTTACAGGGTACGGATATTCGCGTGGCGGCAGAGAACGCGGTATTTGGCGTTACAGAGGTCGCCAGGGGCCTGTATCCCATGTCGGGTTCCACCGTGCGCTTGCGGCGGCAGATTCCCTATTGTGTGGCGGCAGAGATGTTGCTGTGCGGCGAGCACATCAGCGCGCAGCGTGCGCTGGAGGTGGGGCTGATAAACAAAATTGTTCCCGCTGGCGAAACACTTGCGGCGGCGCGGGAGTACGCCGCGAAGATTTGTGCCAACGGGCCGTTGGCGGTGAAGGCGGTGATACGTTCGCTGCGCGAACATCAGGAGTGCATGACAGAGGAAGATGCCATGCTCGCATCGGATGAGCTGGCAGGGCCAGTGTTTGCCTCGGCCGATGCGAAAGAGGGAATGCGGGCTTTCAAGGAAAAACGGCCGGCGCAATACACCGGCAAGTAATTTGCCCCGTGGTAAACGCGCGGCAGGCTGCGCATAATAGTTTCCCTTTTGAAACGAGACAGTACCATGTCAGATCAGGCACAAACTTTTGATGAGATAGTGCGGCAACGCCGTTCACTGCGGGCTTTTCAGTCCGAGCCGGTGCCGGCGGCGACGCTGGAGCGGATTTTCGATGTCGCCCAGCGTGCACCCAGCAACTGTAATACCCAGCCCTGGATTACTCATGTGGCCTCTGGCGCAAGCCTGCAAACGTTGCGTGAGGAGATGCCGAAACGCTTTATGGCCGGTGAGATAAGTCTCGATTTTCCCTACGATGGCGTCTATGAAGGGGCGTATAAAGAGCGCCAGTACGGCTCGGCCCAGGCACTATACGATGCCGTGGGTATTGAGCGGCAAGACAAAGCGCGCAGACATGAGCAGTTCATGCGCAATTTCACCTTCTTCGATGCGCCACATGTTGCCTTCCTTTTCCTTCCGGAACCCTTCGGTCTGCGGGAGGCCGCCGACCTGGGGATGTATGCACAGACCCTGATGTTGGGCATGGTTGCTCACGGCCTGGGGAGTTGCCCCCAGACCGCCCTGAGTTTTGAGGCGGACTTTCTCCGGGAAACCCTCGGTATCGATGCCAGCTACAAATTACTGTTTGGTATTTCCTTTGGCGTACCGGTTCACGACGCGGCAGTAAACCGTTGTGCTACCGACCGCGCCAGCCTGGGCGATTGTGTTCACTTTCATTCCTAGTCGATTCGCGGGGAGATAGGATGACCGAGCAACTGCTTGTGGAAAAACGCGATGGCGTGCTGGTGGTGACGTTCAATCGACCGAACAAAAAAAACGCCATTACCATCGCAATGTGGGAGGCCCTGCGAGACACGTTTCGCAGCGCGGCCGCTGATGACTCGGTCCGCTGTGTTCTGCTTTGCGGTGCCGGAACAAACTTTTGTGCCGGGGTGGATTTGTCCAGTTTCGGCGACCTGTCCCCGGGGGAAGAGCATCCCTTTGACGCGGCCGCTCGCGCGGTGGTGGAATTTGATAAGCCGGTGGTGGCAGCGGCCCAGGGCGCTGCCGTGGGTGGCGGCGCAACGGTGCTGTTTCACGCCGATATTGTATACGTGGGGGAGAGTCTGCGCCTGCGTCTGCCCTTCGCCAGTCTCGGACTGGTCCCAGAGTGGGGCAGCAGTTATATGCTGCAGGCCAATATCGGCGCGCAACGGGCAGCTGAGTTGTTTTACACGGCCCAGTGGGTGAACGCGGCCAAAGCGCATGAGTACGGGATTGCCGCAGAGGTATTACCGGATGCGGCCCTGTTCCAGCACGCCCTGGACAAAGCCGAGGAAATTGCCCAATGGCCGGTTAACTCGCTGCGGGAGATCAAGCGCAGCCTGCGCCTGCATCATCTACCAGCCATCGACGCGGCGATCAAAACAGAGCAGGCTGGCATGAAGAAACAAGTCGGTTCACCAGAGAATATTGAGGCGATTACTGCGTTCCTGGAAAAACGTCCGGCAGATTTTAAAAAGGTGTAGCAAAGGCCATATATGACCCTGTTTTGGCCTTATGTGACCGGCCTGGATTATTGGCAATTGCTGCATCTCGGTAGAAGTGGCGGTACTATGCAGGGCGCTCGATAACACTTAAAAGAGGCATAATACATGAAGTTTTCTCTGTCGGGGCTTTGTCGCCTTACCGCCGTGGTGGCACTTACCAGCCAAATTGTGGCCTGTGACAACAACAGCAATTCCGAACCAATTGTCGGCCCGGTGGAGCCGATTGATGAAACCACCTACTCAGCCGACATCGTCTGGACTGAGTACGGTATCCCACATATTACTGCGCAGGACTGGGGCGGGCTGGGTTACGGCTACGGCTATGCCTATGCGGGGGAAAACTTCTGCACCCTGATGAGAGAGGTAGTAAAAGCCAACGGCAACTCTGCGCGCTATCTCGGGGATGACGGAAATCTTGAGGAAGATTTTGTTTATAAGCTGTACAACACGGACGAATATATTCGCGACCAGTACGTCGCAAACGCGGACTTTGCCGATGTCCTGGCGGGTTTTACCGCTGGCCTGAACCGATACCTGGATGAAACTGGTGTGGCCAACCTGGCAGAGGGCGACGAGGGTTGCCGCGGCGAGGAATGGGTGCGCACGCTCAATGACACCGACGTTGCCAAACTATTGCGCAAACTGATCCTGCGCGCGAGTACGGAACCATTGGCAGAAGCGATATCCGCCCAGGACGGGCCCGACGACCCGGTAGTCGCGCAGGCGCGGTTGCAGCGTAAAGCATTGTCTCCACTGCAAGCCGGGGAAATACAGTTTGCGGCAAGTACACTCGGGGATTTATTGCCGAAGCCTGAGCAGTTGGGTAGTAACGCTTACGCCATCGGGGGCAACAATACGGTAAATGGTGCAGGCCTGTTGCTGGGTAACCCGCATTTTCCCTGGCAGGGCGCCAGTCGCTTTTTCATGGTGCATCTGACAATACCCGGTGTCTATGACGTCATGGGCTCTTCACTGCACGGCTTTCCCCTGATCAACATCGGTTTTAACCAGGATGTCGCCTGGAGTCACACGGTATCTACAGCCAAGCGTTTTACCTTGTACGAGTTGACGCTGGACAGCACTGATCCGCTGAAATACGTTTACGGCGACGAGTTGCGTGATATCGAAACGCAAACGGTCAGCGCCGAGCGCAAACTGGCGGATGGCACTATCGAGACGGTAGAACATACTTTTTACCTCACGCATTTCGGGCCGGTGCTGGACCTCAGCGGGCCGACAGGGGTGGGCCTGTTGGGAGACTGGCCGACTGTCCTGGGTACGCTCTATGTGCTCAAGGATGTAAACCTGCAAAATAACCGCGGCTTTGACACCTGGGTGGGGATGGGCACAGCAACCTCACTCGACGAGTTGGTCGAAGCGACCAAGAACATGGGGAACCCCTGGACCAATACCATTGCAGTAGATCGACAAGGCAACGCCTTTTACGGTGATATGAGCACCACCCCGCATGTCACGCAGGCGCAGTTTGGTAGTTGTATCAGCGGCGTGATTGCCCCCCAACTGACCGATTTTGGCCTGGTGACATTGAGTGGCTCCGATCCGGCTTGTGAATGGGGTAATGATGCTGACGCACCCGTCGACGGCGTATTCGGCTTTGGCAATATGCCGACAACGCAGAATCGCGACTACGGCGCAAACGCCAACGACAGCTACTGGTTGAGCAACCCCCTGGGTTTTCTCGAAGGCTTCTCGCCTATCATCGGTAGCGAGCAAGTAGAGCAGACCCGGCGTACCCGGGCGACATTTTCTCAGGCAGACAACCGTATTGCCGGCAGTGATGGCCTGGGTGCCGCGGGCTTTGATATCGACAATATAAGGGAACTGCATTACCAGGCTGCTAATTACACGGCGGAACTCGTGCTGGATGATGTGATTGCGATTTGCCAGGCACAAGACAACAATCCTCTGGCAGGTATATCAGAGGTGGAAGAAGCCTGTAGTATTCTCGCCGCCTGGGACCGCAGTCACAGGATAGACAGTGTCGGGGCTCATATCTTCACCGAGGTCTGGCGGGTGATGCGCGACATACCGGAGCTCTTTGCCACACCGTTTGATCCAGCAGACCCGGTCAATACCCCGCGCGATCTCAATGTTGATGACCCCACTGTGGTGATGGCTGTGCAGGATGCGCTGATTGACGGGGTAGAGACACTCTCCGTGGCGGGTATCCCGCTGGACAGGAAGTGGGGTGACGTTCAGTTCGTCGAGAAAAACGGCGAGCGTATTCCCATTCACGGTGGGTCTGGCGACATGATGTTCAGTGTCATCACCTCGAACCTGGTGAACGGGTCGGGATATTCCAGTATCAGGCACGGTAACAGCTATATCCAGGCCGTCGGATGGGATGGCGGAGAGTGTCCCGATGCTTTTGCGATCCTCACCTACTCTCAGTCTACGGATCCGGCCTCCGATCACTATGCCGATGCAACAAAGCTGTATTCCGATGGTGGTTGGATTGATATGCCGTATTGTGAAATCGATCGTGACGCCCAGGAAATTGGCCGGATGTCTATCTCAGAGTAGTTTGCCCGCACAGATCAGGCAGGCTCCGGGGGTTAAACTCCCCGGAGTATTGCCGCCGTATCCGTTTTGTTGTGAGCCGTGATTGTGGCTACTGTTGCAACAGCAGGAGTGCTTTCAGGGCTGGACGAAGTCCATCACTTCCAGATTAAAGCCCGAAAGCGCGTTGAAGTGTACTGGCGCCGACATCAGGCGCATCTTTCCTATTCCCAAACGCTTCAGAATTTGAGAGCCCGTTCCGATCACCCGGTAATTTTGTATACCCTCAGAACTGTTCGGGCCGGCAACACCGGGTGCTTCCGGAAAACTCAGTACCTCTGCCAGGCGCTGTTCCGCACTATTTTGCTGGCCGATCAACACTACCGCACCGGCGCCCTCAGCGGCGATGTGTTGCATTGCTCTGCGGTATGACCAGCCCGGGTCGGCGCCCTCGATCTGCGTACCGAGTATGTCTCGCAGGGTACTTATGGTTTGCACTCTTACCAGGGTCTCGGCCGTTTCGCTGATTTCACCTAGTGTGAGAGCGTAATGTACTGTGTCATCGACAAGATCCAGAAAGGTATGCAGCTCAAATTCGCCAAACTCGGTGGCTATCATTTTACTGCTGCGCAATTCTACAGACTGCTCGTGCAGTGCCCGGTACTGGATCAGGTCGGCGATGGTGCCCATTCGAAGCTGGTGTTTGGCAGCAAATTCCTCCAACTGCGGACGCCGTGCCATGGTGCCATCTTCATTCATGATCTCGACAATCAGTGCGGCGGGTTCGAAGCCTGCCATGCGTGCCAGGTCTACCCCGGCCTCTGTGTGGCCGGCGCGGCGCAGTACGCCACCCGGTTTGGCCACCAGTGGAAATATGTGTCCCGGTTGAGAGATGTCCGCGGGAGTGGCATTCGCTGCCACGGCCTTCAACACGGTATGTGAGCGCTGCACGGAGCTGATGCCGGGCCCTTTGCGTTCGGCGGCATCGATAGACACAGTGAAATTCGTTTCGTGCTGCGAGCGGTTGTCGCGCACCATCAGCGGTAGTTGCAGTTGGCGCGCGCGCTCATCCGTAATAGGCATGCAAATCAGGCCACAGGCCTCGGTAGAAAAGAAGGTGATGATTTCTGGCGTAACAGCTTCTGCGGCGATTATCAGGTCGCCCTCGTTTTCGCGATCCTCATCATCCATCAGGATAACCATTTTACCATCGCGTATATCGTCGAGAATGTCGGGAACGCTACTAAGGGCCATGCAGGCTGCCTCGAAAGTTTAGGAGGGCGGGCAATGTTGCCCGCCGATAAGTTACAGCAGTTCGATGCCCACTGCGGTTGCTTCGCCACCGCCAATGCACAGCGCCGCTACGCCGCGTTTCTTGCCGTATTTCTTGAGGGCGTACATCAGTGTGACAATAATCCGCGAGCCGGTAGAACCGATAGGGTGTCCCTGGGCGCAGGCGCCGCCGTGAACATTCACCCTTTTGTGATCCAGCCCCAATTCGCTCATGGCAAGCATGGTCACCATGGCGAAGGCCTCATTGATTTCAAACAGGTCTACATCCTTGGCGCTCCAACCGGTCTTCTCAAACAGTTTGGTTATGGCACCTACGGGCGCGATGGTGAAATCGGCGGGTTCCTGGCTGTGGCGGGCGTGCGCGACGATGCGAGCCATCGGTTTCAGGCCGCGGGCTTTCGCCTCGTCCTCAGCCATCAGGATCAGGGCACTGGCACCATCGGAGATGGAGCTGGCATTTGCAGCTGTGATGCTGCCGTCTTTGCTGAATACAGGGCGCAGGCCGGGGATCTTCTCAACCGCCGCCTTGTGTGGTTGCTCGTCGTCGGACACCACGGTAGCGCCCTTGCGGGTTGTTACCGTAACGGGAGAGATTTCAGCGGTCAGAGCTCCGGAGTCGATTGCTTTTTTGGCCCGGTTCAGGGATTCGATAGCGAACTCGTCCATCTGTTCCCGGGTGATACCGTGAGTGTCCGCCGTTTCCTGGGCAAAGCTGCCCATTGCGCGCCCGGTATAGGCATCCTCCAGACCGTCGGTAAACATGTGGTCCAGTACCGACTTATGCCCTGAGCCCACACCAGCGCGAGCCCCGGGCAGCAGATGCGGCGCATTACTCATACTTTCCATGCCGCCGGTAACCACTACCTTGTTGGTGCCCGCCACAATGCTATCAAAGCCAAAGATGGTCGCCTGCATGCCACTGCCGCAGGCCTTGTTCACCGTAACCGCACCGGCAGATTTGGCTATGCCGGCACCGATGGCTGCCTGGCGGGCGGGACACTGCTTGAGGCCGGCGGGCAGTACGCAGCCCATGAACACCTCGTCAATATCGGCCGAGTCAACGCCGCTGCGTGACAGTGCCGCGTTGATCGCGGTGCTGGCCAGTTCAGGAGCGGGCACTGCAGACAGGCAGCCCAGCAGGCCGCCCATGGGTGTGCGTGCTCCATCGACAATCACTACCGAATTACTACTCATGGATTCTTTCCGTTCTGGTTCGTTTTTGGGTTGCCTCAAGTTGCTGGAGGCCGAAGAGGTTTGCTGAAAACCGGGCGAACATTTAGCCACAGGCCATGTGTTTACTCAAGTGTGGCCGTGTGTGAGCCCGGCGTAAACAGCTTGCCCCGCACTGCCTCACGATAGTGCAGAGGGCTCATACCGCAGTGTCTTCGAAACAGCTGTGAGAAGTAGCTGGCGTCCTGCAGGCCGATCTGCCAGGCAATTTCTGCGACTCCCAGGTTGCTGTGCTTGAGCAGTTCCTGTGCGTGACTGATACGCAGGCTCTGCAGGTAAGCCTGCGGGTTCATGCCTGTCGCCTGGCGAAAGCGCCGGTTTAGCGTGCGTGTGGTCAGGTCCAGATGCCGGGCGAGATTTGCGAGGATAATGGGCTGACCTATGCGTTCCTGCAGCCACTGCTGGGCCTCGATAATGACTTCGTCGTGGTGCGAACTGTCGGCCTCGTTCTGGTACGCCGCAGCCCGAAAACTCCGTCTGATCTCCGGGGAGAACTGGTTTTCGACGGCCTGCGCGATACGGCTGCCAAACCACTCCCCTGAAATATGCACCATCAGGTCAGCAATGGAGTTTACGCTGCCGACACAATAGATATTCGCGCTCTGCGTGATCAGGTGACGGGTTTTCAATTTGACGTCGGGATAACGCCTGGCGAACTGTTCGAAGTAGTTCCAATGTGTTGTCGCCGGTGCACCTTTGAGCAGGCCGGCCTCTGCGAGCAGGCAACTGCCGGTGCCAACACTGCAGATCCGGGTGCCCGAGGCCGCGTAATCTCTCAATGTCTGCAGCCAGGGCGTCATGTCACGAATGGTCGGCACCGGGTTGCGCCAGATCGCCGGGAGTATTAACAGGTCGAGCTCCGGAAGCTGGTCAAAAGCAAGGTGGGGCATCAGCGCCACACCGCTGGACAGGGTGATCAGTTGCTTCTCGGAGGCCGCCAGCAGCGAGTTTACCTGAGGGCCGCCGCGGGATTTCGCACTCGCCATCTGGCTGGCTGCCTGCAGGATTTCCATAGGCAGGGTGACACTTGTAGCGAGCGCGTGGGGGTACAATAAGGTTGCGGCAGTGTACAAAGTGGTCAGGTTCCGGTGGCTGGAATGTCCAAAATACCACATTTTATGTCCAATAGATTATAGTTTGCCGCGCGGCCTCGCCGTAGACTGATGTGAGGTGTTAATTGGCAGAGAGTGTGGCGATGGGTAGGCAGCGGTTACCGGTTATAGTAGGTTTCGGTGGAATCAGCGGGGCGGGGCGGTCCTCGGGCCTGCACGCCCACAAACGCATGGTCTACTCTGCACTGCCGCAAGCTGAGCGCCACCGCACCCTGTCATCACTGGCTACCCTGATGGGTCCGTATGCTTCTAGCAGCGAGGGGCCCAGGGAGCAGTACATCCTCGATCACACTCTGATCAGGCGGGTGGAGATCAACCACTTTGATGTTGATTCGGTGCGCTGGAACCAGCGCTTTCCCACCGAGAGCAACGGTCGCCCGGTTAGCTTCGATATAGCCCGCAAGCATCTCCCCACCCATATTCCGAAGGACTGGGACATCACTCCCGCGTCAGTCACTCACGTCAATGTGAAAATCACCGGGCAACAGGACTTCCTGCTTCCGACGTACAGGGATTTTGAAGTGAAGGCAGCGGGGCAGCTTCCCACCGGGTTTGATCCGGGCAAATTGTATCCCTCGCGCAATCATCCCCGTGGTCTGCAGATGGCGATTTACGCTGCCTCGGACGCGCTTGGCAGCCTTGGGCTGGACTGGGATACGGTGCGGGATCACGTGGCCGCAGACCAGATGAGTGTCTATGCGGGAAGTGCCATGGGCCAACTCGACGATTCCGGCACTGGCGGTATGCTTAAAGCGCGATATCTGGGCCAGCGCATCACCTCCAAGTTCTGTCCACTGGGACTGGCGGAAATGCCCGCAGACTTTATCAATGCCTATGTGCTGGGAAGTCTGGGTGCCACGGGTGCAACCCTGGGGGCCTGTGCCTCCTTCCTGTACAACCTGCGCCAGGGGATAGAGGATATTCGCCGGGGCAGGGCGCGAGTGGTGTTCGTTGGTGGTGCCGAAGCGCCGGTCACCCCCGAAGTGATGGAGGGCTATAGCACAATGGGCGCACTGGCGACCGACAAGGGACTGCGTGCAATTGAGGGGATCGACGACGACCGTGAACCCGATCACCGCCGGGCCTGTCGACCCTTTGCAGAGAATTGTGGGTTTACCATTGCTGAGTCAGCGCAGATGGTGGTGTTATTCGATGACGAGTTGGCGCTGCAACTCGGCGCCTCAGTGTATGGGGCAGCCACCGACGTCTTTGTCAACGCAGACGGTTTCAAGAAGTCGATCTCCGGCCCCGGTGTGGGAAATTACATCACCATGGCGAAGGCGGTTGCCTCGGCGCGGGCCCTTGTGGGAGACAAGGCCTTCAAGCGGGGTGGGTTTGTGCAAGCCCATGGCACGGGTACACCGCAGAACCGTGTGTCGGAGTCAGAAATTCTCAGCAAGACTGCCGCGGCCTTTGGCTTGGACAATTGGCCGGTGGCAGCAATCAAGTGTTATCTGGGCCATTCTTTGGGTTCCGCCTCGGGCGACCAGTTTGCGGCAACACTGGGGGTGTGGCAAACCGGTCTGCTACCCGGTATCAACACCATTGACAGCATAGCCGAGGACGTCAATCAGGACCGACTTCAGTTCAACCTGAAACATAGCGAGGTAGACACTGACGAGCAACGCTACGCCATTATCAACGCCAAAGGTTTTGGTGGTAATAACGCGTCGGCTACCGTCCTCAGTGCATCGCAAACCACGCGAATGCTGCAGCAACGGTATTCAAAGACTGATTGGCAAGCATGGCAGGCGGCCAATGAAAAAGTGCGGGAGCGTCAGAAAAACTACGATGACGGTATGACCGGCGGCAGCATAGACCCGGTTTACAAGTTTGACCATGGGGTGCTGGGCGACAGCGATGTTGAATACAGCGACAAGCGCATCAGTATCAACGGCCGCGATGTCGACCTCGATCTGGCTTCACCCTACGACGACATGCTGCCGGACGAAAGCTGACCCTGGGGTGTGTCGGCTTATCCGCAACTAGGCCAGTAGTGGCCTGACTGTTTGCAGCACTGCTTTGAAACACTTCGGGCTGCCGGCAACGATATTACCGGATTCCAGGAAGTTCTCGGAGCTGTCGATATCAGCCACCAGGCCGCCCGCTTCACGTATCAGCAGTGCGCCAGCGGCAATATCCCATGGCGCCAGCCCAATCTCCCAAAATGCATCCAGGCGCCCGGCCGCAACATAGGCCAGATCAAGCGAGGCCGCTCCAGCCCTGCGGATGCCGGCAGTCTGCCCGGCCAGAAGTTCTATCGTTTTTGCGTAAGCACCCAACTGCTTATCGCAGTGGTCTTTGAAGGGGATGCCCGTGCCCAGCAGCGCGCCCTCAAGGCTGGGCCGCTTGCTCACCCGGATGCGTCGGCCATTCAATTGTGCCCCGCGGCCTCGCGATGCAGTGAATTCCTCATGTCGCACCGGGTCGAATACAACCGCATGCTCCAGCTTGCCCTTGAACAGACAGGCAATTGAGATCCCATAGTGCGGTATGCCGCGCAGGAAGTTGGTGGTGCCATCCAGCGGATCAATGATCCAGCGATAGTCCGCATCCTCATTGCCTGTCAGCCCGGTTTCCTCGCCCAGTATAGCGTGCTCGGGATAGGCCTTGTGCAAGTGGTAGATAATTTCCTTCTCGGCGTTGACGTCCACTTCAGAGACGAAATTGTTAATTCCCTTGGCTTTGACTTCGAAGCGCTCCAGATCATCAGAGGCGCGCACGATGTTTTCACCGGCCTTGCGGGCGGCGCGTAGCGCTATGTTGATCATCGGTTCCATGGTGTTGTCCTGGCTGGGTCTGCGTGAGGCGCGCGATTATAGCAGCATCGATGCGGGGCAGTAAGGTGGTTTTCACTGCTCACGCCGATATTGAAAGCAACGTCTTGGACGCGATCATTCCCACCAGTATTACAGTGGCTTACCGCGTCCAGACGATACTGCTATAATTCTGCGCCTTTTGAGCGCGCTGTAAGAACCATGAACCTCGATAACATCCGCATCGTACTGGTCAACACCACCCATCCGGGCAATATCGGTGGCGTGGCGCGTGCGATGAAAAACATGGGCCTGTCGCGCCTGTATCTGGTGGCACCGCGGAAATACCCCGATGAGCAGGCTGTATGGCGCGCGGCCTCCGCTGGCGATCTGCTTGATAACGCAGTAGTCACGGCCACGGTCGAAGAGGCGGTGGCCGACTGCCAGTTTGTAGTGGGTACCAGTGCCCGGGAGCGGCGCATACCCTGGCCGTTGCTGGATCCGAGGCAGTGTGCCGCTCGTATAGACGGTGTGTCGGAGCAGGAACAGGTGGCGGTGTTGTTTGGTCGCGAAGACCGTGGCCTTACTAATGATGAGCTGCAGCTGTGTAACCTGCACCTGAACATCCCGACGTCCGACGATTACAGCTCCCTCAACCTTGCCATGGCCGTGCAGATCGTCTGCTATGAGCTGCGCATGTTGCTGGTGCGGCCCCAATTACCTGTGCATGAGGACGACCAGTGGGATACGCCCTTCGCCACGGTAGAAAACATGGAGCGATTCTATGTGCATCTGGAGCAGGCACTGACCGACATTGAATTTCTCGATCCCACGGCGCCACGGCAGCTGATGTCGCGTCTGAGGCGCCTGTATGGTCGGGTGCGTCTGGATGAGATGGAGTTGAACATTCTGCGTGGCATTCTCACCGAGAGCCAGAAGTGGGTTGCCCGCGGCGGCGACAAACGCCAGTAGCTTGATTTGCCGTGCTATTGCATACTGCGTTATTGAGCTGCATGGGTGGAAATAGCGAAATAATCGTGTTTTTTTAGGAGCGTTCCGGATATGTCCAAGCCCATTTACTTCGATTACCTGGCGACTACCCCGGTCGATCCGCGGGTGGTAGAGAAGATGGTTGAATGCCTGTCTATCGACGGAAATTTTGGCAACCCGGCTTCACGCTCGCATATCTATGGTTGGAAAGCAGAAGAGGTGGTTGAAAATGCCCGTCGTCAGGTGGCGGATCTGCTCAACTGTGATCCTCGAGAGATTGTGTGGACTTCGGGGGCAACCGAGTCGGATAACCTGGCGCTGAAGGGCGTGGCGCACTTTCATCGTGAGCGCGGGTGCCATATTGTCACTTCGAGTATTGAACACAAGGCCGTGTTGGACAGTTGCAAACAGCTGGAGCGGGAAGGGTTCGATGTCACCTATCTCAAGCCGGCGGCTAATGGCCTGGTGACACCCGAGGCCGTGGCGGCCGCGCTGCGGGGTGACACCATCCTGGTCAGCATCATGCACGCCAATAATGAGATTGGCACATTGAACGATATTGCCGGGATTGGCCGGGTTACCCGGGCAGCCGGTGTGCTGTTTCACTGCGATGCGGCCCAGAGTGTTGGCAAGGTAGCGATTGATCTGGCCGCCTGGGAAGTAGACCTGATGTCTATCTCTGCCCACAAGATGTATGGCCCCAAGGGTATTGGTGCCCTTTATGTCAGGCGTCAGCCAAGGGTGCAGTTGGAGGCGCAAATACACGGTGGAGAGCACGAGCGCGGCATGCGCTCCGGTACGTTGGCCACCCACCAGATAGTAGGTATGGGGGAGGCGGCGCGCCTCGCGCTGGACTGTTTGCCCCAGGAAGTTCGCCAGCTTGAGGCCTTGCGTCGGCGGTTCTGGGCAGCGATTAGTGACCTGGGAGACATCCGCATAAACGGCGATCCGGAGCAGCGGCTGCCGGGAGCGCTGAATTTCAGCGTGGGTTTTGTCGAGGGCGAGGCTCTGCTGATGTCATTGAAAGACATGGCCATCTCCACGGGCTCGGCCTGTACCTCGGCCAGCCTGGAACCCTCCTTTGTACTGCGGGCAATTGGCGTGCCGGATGAACTCGCGCACAGCTCCCTGCGCTTCAGTTTTGGCCGTTTCACCAGTATTGAGGATGTGGATACCGCAGCCGCACAACTGCGCCATGCGGTGCAAAAGCTGCGGGAAATGTCGCCGCAATGGACTGCCCATCAGCGGGGCCGCGGCTGAATTGGCTCCGGGGGGCTACCGTAATATTCCGCTATTTCCATCGCCGTTTTCTAAGCCACTGATTTAAAAGCAGAACAATCTTCCCAGTGTATCCAATTCTGGGTGAAACCAGCGCCCAAAGTCCGTATAATTGCGCGGCTTTTAGCGCATGGGTGATGGCTGGTCAGACGATCGACAGCCGCGATGCCTGTGCATACTCACAAATGTCTAATCAGGAGACCTCCCATGGCGGTTGAACGCACACTTTCCATCCTTAAACCGGACGCGGTCGGCAAGAACATCGTCGGCAAGATTTACTCACGCTTCGAATCCAATGGCCTGCGTATCGTGGCCTCGAAGATGCTGCGCCTGAGCGATGAAGTGGCAGGAGGTTTTTACGCAGAGCACCGGGAGCGCCCATTTTTTCCCGACCTGATTAAATTCATGACTTCCGGGCCGGTAGTGGTTCAGGTACTGGAAGGCGAGGGTGCGGTAGTCAAGAATCGCGATCTTATGGGGGCGACCAATCCCAAAGAAGCTGCGGAGGGCACTATTCGCGCCGATTTCGCCAGCTCTATCGACGCTAACGCGGTACACGGGTCCGATTCACCTGAGTCGGCTGCGCGGGAAATAGCCTATTTTTTCGCCGCCAGTGAGATCTGCGAGCGCTAGTCGCCCGCAGTTAAAACGGCCTATATGACATCATCCACTAGCGGTACCGCCGATCAGCCCCGGGTTAACCTGATGGGTTTGTCACTGCGACAAATGGAACAATTTTTCCTGGATATCGGGGAGAAGAAGTTTCGTGCGCAGCAGGTCCTGAAGTGGATTCACCACGCCGGTGTGATCGATATCGACGCCATGACGAACATTGGCAAGGCCCTGCGCGAGAAATTGCTGGCTATCGCCGAGGTCCGTCCGCCGGAAATTGTCAGCGAGCACGATTCCAGTGACGGTACCCGCAAGTGGATTATCCGGGTAGACGGCGGTGGTTTGGTGGAGTCGGTGCTGATTCCAGAGGGTGGTAGAGCTACGCTATGTGTATCCTCACAGGTGGGGTGCAGTCTCGACTGCAGTTTTTGCTCCACCGGAAAGCAGGGTTTTCAGCGCGATCTGACAGCGGCAGAAATCATCGGCCAGGTCTGGTTGGCCATCAATTCCTATGGCGCTTTTCAGCCGGGCAGCGCTCGAGTGGTTAGCAACGTGGTGATGATGGGTATGGGCGAGCCGCTGCTCAATTTCGATAATGTGGTGGCAGCCATGGACCTGATGCTGGAGGATCTCGCCTATGGCTTGTCCAAACGCAGGGTTACCCTCAGTACGTCAGGGGTTGTCCCGGCCCTGGACAAACTGGCCGAGGTGAGTGAAGTGTCGCTGGCCATCTCGCTGCATGCGCCCAATGATGAATTGCGCAGCCAGTTGGTCCCTATCAACCGCAAATACCCTATTGCCATGCTGCTTGAGAGCGCACGCAATTATATTGACGCCCAGCGCGACAGCAAGCGTGTGGTGACGGTTGAATACACATTGATGGCCGGTATTAACGACCAGCCTGAACAGGCCCGGGATCTGGCTGTGCTGTTGGCGGATTTTCCCTGTAAGATCAACCTGATTCCGTTTAATGCGTTCCCCAATTCAGGGTACGAGCGCCCCAGCGGTAACGCTGTCAGCCGATTCTGGCAGGTGCTGGTGGATGCCGGCTTTGTCGTCACGATACGCACTACCCGCGGCGACGATATCGACGCCGCCTGTGGGCAACTGGTTGGCCAGGTGGTCGATCGCACTAAACGTAGCGAACGGCATCGCGCGGCGACAGAAATCCAGGCAATACAGGTACGGTAATGGTGTCTATACGAAGAGCTTGTGGACGAATCGGGGTTGTGGCTTTGCCGGTCTTGCTGGCGGGCTGTATTTCCACAACCGAGGGTGGTTTTACTGACGAGTACTCACCTGAAAAGGCACTGGACGCCAGGGTAGAGCTGGCGCGCCAGTATATTGGCGAAGGTAACTGGGAAGCTGCCAAGCGCAACCTTAAACTCGCTTATGATATCGATCCGAAAAACGCGCATGTTTACGAGGCGTTCGCTCTGGTCTACCAGAGCACGGGCGAGTACGAACTCGCCGAAGAAAATTTTAAAATGGCTTTACAGATCGACCCTAAATTCCCCCGGGCTCGCAACAACTACGCGGCATTCCTGTTCGCCCAGCAGCGTTACGAGACCGCGGAAGAACAGCTGGAAATAGTGATCAAAGACACCCTATATTCGGGCCGGCCGCTGGCGTTTGTCAACCTGGGGCTGTGCCGCGTGCAATTGTTTGATCCCGAGGGTGCCGAAGAGGCCTTTGTGCGGGCACTGGCCATGGATCGCACCAATTCCATCGCCCTGCTGGAAATGGCGGAGCTGCGCTTTAACGCCGATGATTACCGCACTGCGCGTCAGTATTATGGCACCTACAAAACCGTGGTGCGCCAGCAATCTGCCCGCGCTCTCTGGCTGGGTATTCGGCTGGCCCGGGAGTCTGGGAACAGGAACGATGAGAGTAGTTATGCGCTGGCGCTGGCGAACCGCTATCCCGATTCAATCGAGTACGAAGCCTATCGACGGACCGTGCAAAGTGACCGATGAAACGGCATCACAACTGGATATTGCTGTCAGCCCGGGTGCGCTGTTGCAGGAGGCGCGTGAGGCGCATGAGCTATCCCACAGAGAAGTGGCAGACCGCCTGCACTTGATGCCGGATTACCCGGCAATTATAGAGCGTGACGAATTTCAGGCACTGCGCCACCCGGCCTTTGCACGGGGTTATGTCAAGGCCTATGGCAAATTGGTAGGTGTGGATGAGGGGCGCCTGCTGGATGCGTATGATCGCTTACAGGCCACAGCGGTAAGCCCCGAGCCGCGAAAGATCCGGACGCCGCCTCTGCAACTTCAACACACCGGTGTCGCAGTGGTGGTCGGCTTGCTTTTACTGGCGCTGTTGGTGACTGCCATTTGGTGGTGGCGCGTTGTCCCCGAGGCCGGTGCCGTGGCAGTGAAATTTTTTCCGGCGGAGAGTTCGTTTGCCCGGTGGAATCCAGACTTTTCAATGGCAGGTGAAACATGAACAGCGAAAGCCCGATCACGCGCAGAGTGAGCCGGCAGATCATGGTCGGAAATGTCGCGGTGGGCGGAGATGCACCCATCAGCGTGCAAAGCATGACCAATACTGAAACCTGTGATGTTGCTGCCACGGTAGCCCAGGTGCGCGCTATCGCCGATGCCGGGGCGGACATCGTGCGAGTCTCCGTGCCGAGCATGGAGGCGGCGGAGGCGTTTCGGGACATCCGCGCTCAGGTGACCGTGCCACTGGTGGCGGACATTCATTTTGACCACAAAATAGCCCTTAAAGTGGCGGAATACGGTGTGGACTGCCTGCGTATCAATCCGGGTAATATTGGCAGCGATGCCAAGGTAAGAGCCGTTATAGACAGTGCTCGTGATCGCGGCATTCCGATTCGCATAGGAGTCAATGCGGGCTCACTCGGCAAGGATTTACAGCGCAAATACGGCGAACCTACCGCTGAGGCCCTGGTGGAATCTGCCATGCGCCATGTCGCCATACTGGAGAAATTCAACTATCCCGATTTTAAGGTCAGCGTAAAAGCGTCGGGAGTGTTTATGGCGGTTGAAGCTTACCGCCTGCTGGCGAAAGAGATCGAACAGCCTCTGCATCTTGGTATCACAGAAGCGGGGGGGCTGCGCGGCGGCACGGTCAAATCTGCTGTGGGCCTGGGCATGCTGTTAATGGACGGTATCGGCGATACCATCCGTATCTCCCTGGCGGCGGATCCTGTGGAGGAAGTAAAGGTCGGATTCGAAATCCTCAAAAGCCTTAAATTGCGTGCCAATGGCATCAATTTTATCGCCTGTCCCAGTTGTTCGCGGCAAAACTTTGATGTGATCAGCACCATGAATTCTCTGGAACAGCGTTTGGAGGATATTCGTACTCCGATGGATGTCGCGGTCATAGGCTGTATTGTCAATGGCCCCGGGGAGGCCCGGGAGGCCGATGTGGGTTTGACCGGCGCCAGCCCCAATAACCTGATATATGTGGCGGGGGAACCAGACCATAAAGTCAGCAATGCCGATTTTATCGATCACCTTGAGCAGGTTATCCGGCAGCGGGCCACCGTGCTGGAGCAGACACGGGCTGAGCAGGACGAAAAACTGATACTGAAATCGTCGAACTGAACTGAATGCGACTTTTGGAGAACGCGTGAGCAATATACGAGCTGTCCGCGGGATGCACGACATCCTGCCGGACGATACCCTGCACTGGCGCTTGCTGGAGCAGACAGTGAGCCGTCTGCTCGCCAGTTATGGCTACGGTGAAATTCGGCTGCCGTTGGTAGAGAAAACCGAACTGTTCAGCCGCTCGATCGGTGAAGTGACTGATATAGTAGAGCGGGAAATGTACAGTTTCAACGATCGCAATGGCGATAGCCTGACACTACGCCCGGAGGGCACCGCCGGCTGTGTTCGTGCCGCAATCCAGCAGGGCCTGCTGACGGTGCCCCAACGGCTGTGGTATGCCGGCCCGATGTTTCGCTATGAGCGTCCGCAGAAGGGGCGCCAGCGGCAGTTTCAGCAAATTGGTGTGGAGTCATTCGGCGTTGCCAGCCCGGATATGGATGCCGAACACATATTAGTTTGTGCCCGTTTATGGCAGGAACTGGGCCTGGGAGATTGTGTCCAGTTACAGCTCAATTCCATCGGCAGCAATGCGGCGCGCCGGGCCTACCGGGAGGCTCTGGTGAAATTTCTGGAGCAGCACTTCGAGTCACTGGACGATGACAGCCAGCGTCGGTTGCACAGTAATCCCTTGCGCATTCTCGACAGTAAAAGTGCGCAGACACAGGCCATCCTGGACGAGGCTCCGTCGCTTGGCGATTACCTCGACGACGAGTCCAGAGCGGACTTCGCGCAGCTGCAGGAACTGTTGGATGCTGCCGGTGTCGAGTATGTGGTTAACCCGCGCCTGGTGCGTGGGCTCGATTATTACAACAAGACGGTCTACGAATGGGTGACCGACCGCCTCGGCGCACAGGGTACGGTCTGCGGTGGTGGTCGCTATGACGGTTTGGTGGAGCAGCTCGGCGGCAAGAACACCCCGGCCATCGGTTTTGCTATGGGGATGGAGCGGCTGGTATTACTGATGCTTGAAGTCGGCACAGTGGATACCGCACCGAAGGCACGAGCCGATGTTTACGCGGTCGCGGTGGGAGAGGTGGCCCACAGGGAAGCCTTGGCCAGCGTGGAGACTTTGCGTGCTCAGCTCGGTAGTGATGTCTCGATCGTGCAGCACGTAGGCGGTGGCAGTTTTAAAAGTCAATTGAAACGGGCGGACAAAAGCGGCGCCCGGATTGCCCTGATATGGGGTGAGGATGAAGTCCTGGCAAAATCCGTTACTGTGAAACATTTGCGGGATAATGCCGAGCAGAGCGAGCAAGCAGGGCAGCAAACTGTGCCCAGGGATCAACTGGAAGCGACACTGCGTGCAGTGTTTACTGATTGAATCAGGCAAAAGGAATCGTTAGACGTGGAATCATATAGTACAGAAGAAGAACAGGTAGAAGCGCTGCGCCGCTGGTGGAAAGAAAACGGTCGCTCCACGATTGTGGCGATCATCCTCGCGCTTGGCCTGGGCTTCGGTTATCAGGGCTGGAAGAATTACAAGGTGGACAATGCAGAGGCCGCTTCCGATCTTTACCAGCGCATGCTGCAGGCGTTCAGCGCGCCCGCTCTATCGCCCGAGCAGCAGGAGATTGCACTGCAGTTGGCGGCACAGCTCAAGGCAGATTACAGTGGCACGACCTACGCCCAGTTTGCATCTTTGCAGCTGGCGCGGGCCGCGGTGGCAAAAAATAATCTGGCCGAGGCACAGGCTGAACTGCGTTGGGTGCTGGGCAAGGCGGATAAAGGCAGCGATGTTGCGCGTATTGCGCAGTTGCGCCTCGCTCGCGTTCTCGCCGCGAGCGGTGAACCGGAGCAGGCCCTGTCAATACTGGATCAGGGCACGGAAGGGCCCTATAAGGCATCGTACGCTGTGGCACGGGGCGACATACTGCTGAGTCTAGAGCGTGACGAGGCGGCCAGTGAAGCTTACGCCTCTGCTCTGGCTTACGCGGCAGGGGACGACGCGGCTGGTATTGATCTGTTGGTAGTCGAGCAGAAATTACAAGCCCTTAACCCTCGCCCGGCGCGGGTAACTGTGCCCGCTAAAGGGGGCGATGAAATAGACACTATGGAAGCGGTGAAAGTTATCGACGCAGACAGCACAGGTGACGTTGATACTACTGTCACCGGCACGGAGGAGTAGGCCCATGCGACGCCTGATCCGCGGTTTTGTGGCGGTCGCGCTGCTAGCGAACCTCAGCGCCTGCAGCACGATAAGTGGCTGGTTTGATTTCGATGATGAGGACGACCCTAAACAACCGGCGGCACTGGTAGATTTTGAGGAAACCGTCCAAATCAAAAAAATGTGGTCACACGGTGTTGGGGATGGCCAGGGTGTTGGCTTTTACGGCATACAACCGGTCATCAAAGGCGATGTCATCTACGTCGCTGCAGCTGACGGGGATGTCGAAGCTTTTGACAAGATGAGTGGCAAGAGCCTGTGGGACGTGTCGCTGGAAATGCCAATCTCTGGCGGTGTAGGGGTCTACGAAGATGCTCTGCTGCTCGGCAGTAGTGACGGCTACGTGCTGAAGGTAGACGCCACTTCAGGCGAGGTGCTATGGACCAGTGCACTCAGTGGTGAGGTTTTGTCAGCGCCGCAGAGTAATGGCCAACTGGTGTTGGCGCACACGCTGGATGGCAAACTGCAAGGCCTTGACTTCAACACCGGGGAAATTGTCTGGACGTATGACAGCAACGTACCTGTGTTGACCCTGCGCGGTAGTTGTTCTCCGCTTATCAATGGCGACTCCGCCTATGTCGGCTTTGCCAATGGCCGGGTATTGGCTTTTGACATAGCTACCGGTGGGATTAACTGGGAAGTGCGTGTGGCGATTCCCCAGGGGCGCTCGGAAATTGAGCGTGTGGTCGATATTGACGGAACCATGGTGCTGGCGGGCAATGAACTCTTTGCCGCCAGCTACCAAGGCAGGCTCGTCGCTATCGACCTGTCAGAAGGGCGGAAGTTGTGGCAGCACAATGTCTCGTCCTTTTCCGGTGTTTCCCAGGGCTTTGGTAATGTCTATGTTGCCGATGCCGACGGCACTGTTTACGCCTATCAGCGCAGCGGCCAGGGCGAGCGCTGGCAACAGCCGGCTCTCGCGTATCGAGGGCTGTCCAGGCCTACTCCGGTCAGCAGCTACGTTGCGGTGGGTGATGCCGAGGGCTACGTGCACCTGCTATCCCAGGTCGACGGTGAATTTGTCGGCCGGGTGAAAGCCGATGGCGATGGTGTCCGGGCAGATATGCTGGCCGAAGATAACCGCCTCTATGTTTATGGTAATAGCGGTGATCTTGTCGCCTACAAGGTCAAGAAGAAGGAATAATGATACCGGTCATCGCTCTGGTAGGGCGCCCCAATGTTGGTAAATCAACGCTGTTCAATCAGCTCACCCGCAGCCGTGACGCCCTTGTGGCGAACTTGCCAGGGCTGACCCGCGACCGCAAATACGGCGAGGCGAAAATGGGTGGCCGGCGCTTTGTGGTGATTGATACTGGTGGTATCAGTGGTGATGAAGACGGCATCGATTCGCAGATGGCAGGCCAGTCATTGACCGCCATCGAAGAAGCCGATGCGGTACTGATGATCGTCGATGCGCGGGAGGGACTCAATCCCGGCGATCAGGCCCTGGCCAAACACTTGCGTCAGCGCAACAAGGCGTTTCACCTGGTGGTGAACAAGATCGACGGCCTGGATGAGCAGGTTGCCAGCGGTGACTTCTACGCCCTGGGTATCGAAACTCTTTACTGTATTGCCGCCAGTCACGGTCGCGGCATACGCAGCATGATCGAGAGCATACTCTCGACCTTTCCCGACGAGGAACCGCAGCCCGACCGACCCCAGTACACCGACAGTATCCGTGTCGCGGTGGTGGGTCGCCCCAATGTGGGCAAGTCCACCCTGGTAAACCGTCTGTTGGGAGAAGAGCGTGTGGTGGTGTTCGATGAGCCGGGCACCACACGGGACAGTATCTACATTGATTACGAGCGAGAGGGCCAGAAATACACCCTGATCGACACCGCCGGCGTGCGCAAGCGCAAGAATGTGCGCGAGACCGTAGAAAAGTTCTCCATCGTCAAAACCCTGAAAGCGATAGACGACGCACACGTGGTAATCCTGCTCATGGACGGCCATGAGAATGTCGTCGACCAGGATATGCACCTGTTGGGCCACTGCATAGACGCTGGCCGCGGCCTGGTGCTGGCGGTAAATAAATGGGATGGTATCGAGCCTGAGCAACGCGAGTGGATCAAGAGCGAACTGAATCGCCGCCTGCAGTTTGCGGCGTATGCCGATACGCATTTCATCTCTGCGCTGCATGGTTCCGGCGTTGGTGTGCTCTACAAATCGGTAAATGCTGCCTACCAGTCAGCCACTCGCAAGCTTAATACCAATGCTCTCACGCGGATTCTCGAGGGCGCTGTCTACGACCACGCACCGCCCATGGTCGACAATCGCCGCATCAAGTTGCGCTATGCGCACGCCGGTGGCCAGAATCCGCCACTCATCATCATCCACGGCAACCAGACAGGCAAGGTGCCAAACAGCTACCAACGCTATCTCGAAAAAGTATTCAGACGAGAACTGGAACTGGTGGGTACGCCGGTGCGCATCGAGTTCAAGACCGGGGAGAATCCCTTTGCAGACAAGCGCAACAAGCTCACTGAGCGACAGGTGCAGCGCAAGCGGCGCTTAACGGCGCATGAGCAGAAGCGGGACAAGAAGAGTAAGAAGAAATAGTTGCCGATCGAGCAATTTCCGCTGGTTCAGCACATTCAGAAAACCGGTAGCACACCGATTGCCGCCAGTAGATAACAAACCATCAACAGAATTCCATAGCCCATAATAAAGTAGACCAAGCCGTCACCGCCCCACACCCGATAGAGGGGGCTGCCATACTTTTGCCTGCTGCCTCTGGCGCAAAGTGCAGGCACGATGGTGCCCCAGATGGAGGCACACAGACCAGCCAGGCCTATGGCATAGAGAAACCCGTGAGGAAAAAGCAGGCCGCCAAGAGTCGGTGGCAGGAACGTGACGAGAGCGGTCTGGAGGCGCCCCAAGCCGCTGTTGTCGAAACCGAACTTGTCGGCGATATAGTCGAACAGACCCAGAGTTACACCCAGAAATGAGGAGACCACGGCCAACTGTGCGAAGGCATTCAGCAGTGCGCCCAGGCGATCGTTCTGAACGACGTTGTTGAGGGCGGAGACGAGATCGCCCATGTTCCCCCCCGCGGCGATAATCGGTTTGAACTGCTCCCGTGAAATGACCCCCATGGTAACGAGCTGCCAAAGGGTATAGGCCACCAGGGATGTCAGGGAGCCATAAAGCAGGCACTTGCGAATAGTGAGAGGATTCTTACCGTAGTACTTCATCAGGCTTGGCACGTTGCCGTGAAAGCCAAAAGAGGTGAGGTAGTAGGGTACGGCTGCCAGCAGGAAAGGCGCGTAGGCCAGTTCGCTGTCCAACAGTACCGGCACCTGCACGTGTCCGGCCAGGCCGCCGATGGACAGGGCAAAGGTGATGATCATACCGCCTATAAGAATGGCGGTAATACGGCCCACGAGCCCGGTGCTGAACCAGACAATGAAGCTCAGCCCCAGGGCGAACACCAACCCGGATACCATTGTTGGGGGCGCAACACCAAGTGTCCGCTCCAGCGTGTAGTTGACGATGGAGCCGCCACCGCTGATATAGGCGTACGTCAGGATATACAGTACGAAGGCCAGGGTGATACCGGTCAATGCGTTCCAGCGGGGCCCCAGAATGTCCAGCACAAAGGTGTTAAAGCTGGTGCCCTCGGGAAAGTTGAGGTTAGCCTCCAGGATCATCAGGCTGGAATGGAACATGCAGAACCAGGTAAACACCAGGAGTATCAAGGACCAGCTGAACCACATACCCGAGGACACCACCGGTAGTGAGAACATGCCTGCTCCCACCGCGGTGCCGGCAATAATCGCCACACCTGGAACCAGTGAGGGGCTGCGGGTGCTCAAGGATTCGGCCTTTTCATGTTGTGCTCCGTGCTAGGGCAGTCGAGTTTGACGGATAGGCCCTGGGTCGACAAGCATATTGTCATCCTGCACCATATGCCCAATACTGGGATTCTGCGGTGCCCGTTCCCGCAAATAAGAAGAAATAATATGACCCGTAATAGTCTCCATTCAAAACCCATTGATCAGCTGACCGGTTTCGAGGTGTTGGAAAATTTCAAAAATTTTGACCAGCGTGACGAAATCTACTGTCGTTCTCAATGGGATCCTGAAGTTAAGTCTGACAAGGCAGCCGCCTTTTTTCGCGGCTATTTTATGCCGGATGCGCGGTCCCGGCGCAGCGACGGCTTTAGTCAGCGCGACTACGCGCTGCGCAATGCTGCCTGGCATGTGACCAACGTGTTGCGGGATATTAACCGCGAGGAAACGGGTCGCAAAGAGGGTTTTTTTGATCACTTCACCTCACACGAAGAGGGTTGGCCTGAGCCCTACGCTTTTGAGAGCGCCGAACAGGCCACGTCAGATGTGAGCAAGGTGGCGAAGTTGTGTGGTGCTGATCTGTTTGGTGTGTGTGCCTACGATGAACGCTGGATGTACAGTGGTATCTTTGACGAGCGGGCACAGGCCAGCAAGCCGCTGGATATTCCCGACGACCTGCCGCATGTGATTGTGGTGGGAGAGTCAATGGATGTGGACCTTACCAAGACCGTGCCCTCGGCCCTGTCGGGCAGTGCCACCGGCCTGGGCTACTCTTACGATGCGCTTACACTGCTGACCCTGGCGCAATATATTCGCAACCTGGGTTATCGCGCCTATGCCACCATGAATGATTCTTCCCTGGGTATTCCGCTGGCGGTGCAGGCGGGGTTTGGCGAAGTAGGGCGGCACAGTCTGCTCATCACAGAGGAGTATGGGCCGCGATTGCGTCTGGGCCGTATCTTCACTGATATACCGTTGATGCATAGCGAGCCAAAAAAATTCGGGGTCAAGGCGTTCTGCGATATCTGTAATCGTTGTGCCACCGGCTGTCCCCCCAAGGCCATTCCCTTTGAGGAGCCTTCGGCCGAAGTCTACAATCGCTCCAATTTAATTGGCGTCGCCAAATGGACCGTGGATGCGGAAAAATGTTTCAAATTCTGGGCGAACCAGAATACGGACTGTTCTATTTGTATTCGCGTCTGCCCGTATAATCGTGACTACAGCAAGTGGCATCATCGCGGTTGGCGCAAGCTGGCCGGAGGACCATTGCGGCGCCTGGCGCTATGGCTTGACGATCGTTTCGTTGATCGCGGACGACACAAGTCCACCTGGTGGTGGCAGAAAATTTATAGTAAATAGAGGAGTATAAGATGCGACTCACAGACATTATCTTTGTCACTTTTTTGGGTCTTACACTGTCCCAAATGAGTTTTGCTGAACAAACGGATATCACGTTTATTGTGGCGGGTAAAACCAGCAACAATCGACAACATCCCGATGGCAGCATTACCGTCTTGAATTACCATTTCTTTGCGGAGATTTTCCGACAAGAGGGGGGCGTGGTAGCGCCGGCCAGTTTGCTGACACCGCTTAGCGATGGAGCTGCCGTTGAATTTGAAGACAGTGGCTATGCCCTGGAGGTGCATGGCGGGCGTTATGGCAGCGAAGCTGAGTTGGAGGCGGGCTACCCCGATGGCGCCTATGTTTTTAACTACACTACACCCAGCACAGGGGCGCTCAGCCAGGTCGTGCATCTTACTAACACCGAGGAAGGGGGCTCCGGGCTCCCCGCTCCACCTGCTATCCATTTATTCCAGGCAGGTAAACCGGTCGCAGCCGATCAGATAAACCCGGATATCGACCTGCGAGTGAGTTGGAGCCCCTTCGTGTCGGGAAGCGCCGACCCACTGGGTATCACAGACGATCTTGTGTTTGTCATTATGGCCGATTGTGACGGTGTACGTCGCGCCCACAGTGGCAGGCCCTTTGAGGGCACCCCGTTCCTGACGTATGCGGATTCAGATTTTGTCATCCGGGCAGAGCAATTGCTGCCGGAGAACGTGTACCAGTTGTCAGTGGAGCACGCGGTGCTCGATACCTCCATCGAGCACGAGGTGATCGCCTACGGCACGTTCGCCACTACGACCTTTCTGGAGATTCACGCTACGGGTGCCGCGGCAACAGGCGAAGCGTGCCCGAAGATTCGCAAGCAGTTTGATGCCGGGCAACAGGTGCTGTAGCTTTGATCTCACGCCTTCTGTCGAGCATTGTGGGCCCCGCTGCCGTCATGGCCGCGGGCACGATGGGTGCTGGCGCCGCCGCTTCCCTGATTCTGGCCGGTGCCTGGTTTCGCTACGACCTGCTGTGGGTCATTCCAGTAATTTTGCCGCTGTTTGTCATATCGGTGGACTCCGCTTCCCGTATCGGCCTGTTGAATCCCACCAAAGGGATGTTCAGCCTGATCCGCGAACATATTCACCCAGGTGTGGCGTGGCTTATTTTAGTGATCAATATTCCAGTACACCTGCTGATCGGGATGGGCCAGATGTCGGTGATGACGTCGTCCCTGATGTCAATTTTCGGCTTTTATCCCCCCGAGGTCGGTGCCGCTGGCGATTATGCGGCCAACTACCATCTGGCCGAGATTGCGCTGTCCATACTGTTGGGCCTGCTCCTCATCTGGCTGCTGTCTTCCGGCGGCTACCAGCGAATGCAGCGGGTGATGACCGGCCTGATGGTGTTGATGTTCTTTGGCTTCATGATTGTGGCAATCTCCGGTCTGAGCCAGTTCGGCGCAATTCTGCAAGGTTTCATGCCGCAGATTCCTGCGGACCTGCCCGTGCAGGGGCAAGCGGTTGTGCGCCAGGGCAGTAGTTCCATTATCGCCATTGTCGGCAGCGCACTCGCACCGGCTGCCCTGTTGGGCATACCGTATATGTGCGCAGATAATCTGCGTGGTGCCCCGGACCTTCGCGCCGAGTTTCGCAGTGCGATAATCAATTTGGGATTGGTGTTCGGTGGCTACTCGGTGTTTGTCATCATTGCTGGCGGCTACGCCCTTTACCCGCAAGTCGATCACGCCAGTATCGATACTGTCAACGAGGCGGGTAGGGTATTGGTCAATGCATTTCCGGCGGGGTTGGGGTTTCTTGGGCCCTTGATCTTCTCCATCGGTATGTTGATCGCAGCGCTGACTACCTTTGTGGTGGTGGTGCAGGTAATCTGCTACTTCTGGTTGGATATGTTTGGTAAGGATTGGCACGACACAGTCGAGAACCGAAGCTTCAAACGTTTATTACTCGTATGGGTAGCGTTGCCGGCAGTGTTGGCCCCTTTCTGGAGTTTTCCGGCGCTGTTGAAGGTGGTGCTGCTAATGGGCTTCAATGCCATTGTGATTCCGCTGGTTATCATCATAGTTATGGTGCTCGTGAACAGGCAGGCACTCGTTGGCGAGCACACTGCTGAACCCTGGCGCAACCTTGTGCTGATTACCGCGCTGGCTTTGTCGTTGCTGCTGATGGCGGAGAAACTGCCGGACTATTTACAGATGTTGACAGGGTGATATGGTGACGAAGCAAAGAATTTCTATAGCTTTTCAAACTGACAAACCCCTGGCCCGCTACGGGGAACTGGCCCAGCGCGCCGAGGGTTTCGGTTTTGACGGAATCAGCGTGTATAACGACATGTTGTTTCAGCCGGCCTGGCTGCCACTGCTGGAGCTTGCCCGCCACACCAGCCGTGTGGAAATCTGTGTGGCCGCGGTGAACCCCTTCACCTGTCACCCGGTCAACATTGCCGGAAATATCGCGCTGATAGACGAAGCCTCCGACGGCCGCGCACGACTCGGTCTGGCGCGCGGTGGTTGGCTGGACCATGTCGGTGTGCATCCACGCAAGCCGGTGCAGGCCCTGCGGGAGGCGCTGGTGTGTATTCGGCATCTGCTCAGCGGTTCCAAGGCGCCGCTTGAACAGGAGTTGTTTCCCGTAGTCGGGGGTGATGCCTTGCGCTGGGAAATTCATCGACCGGATATTCCGATGCTGCTGGGCTCCTGGGGAATGAAAACCATAGAGCAATGCCACTCCCTGGTGGATGAAATAAAGCTGGGAGGCTCTGCGAATCCTGGAATTGTGGGCCACTATCAGCAGCGTCTCGATAGGATGGGTGCAGAGAGTGTTGGCATTGTTATGGGCGCGGTAACCGTGGTGGACGAAGACGGGGCGGCGGCCCGGGCCCTGGCCAAGCGCGAGGTGGCTTTGTACCTGCCGGTAGTGGCCGAACTCGACCCCACCGTGCAGATCGACCCCGGCGTACTGGCGGGCATCAAAAGCGCTGCAGCGAACTATGATTTTGCAGCGGCCACTGCTTTTATTTCGGACGAGTTACTGGCGGTGTTTGCATTGGCCGGTACGCCGGCCGATATTGTCGAACAGACACAGGCGCTGTTTGAGGCAGGTGCCAGCCGGGTAGAGTACGGAACCCCCCACGGCCTCTCCGATGACTCGGGGCTGCGCCTGCTGGGTGAAAAGGTACTGCCTGCCTTCCGATAAACAACGGGGAGTTCGCTATGGCGGATAGATTACAAGATGATGAGTTCGAACTGCATGATTTGCAGGTGGTGGTAGAGTCCATCGAAGGTAACTGCACCTGTCAGATGACCGTGGGTGACAGTGTTTATTTGAAAGGCGGCAAACTCAGCCTGCCCGATGGCAAGGACTTCTGCCTCTACGCGCTGCAGTCGGTTATTCCCTTGTTGCCCGCCAAGCAGCGCATACTACACCCGGCGGACTGGATGGAAACGGACACCCGTGCCCTGTGCCCCGACCCGGGCTGCAAGCTCACCATGCGTGTCGACCGCATTGCCACGCGGGTACTGCGGCATGACGATGTGAGCCCGATCAGTTGGCCGGACAAGAGCGAAACATAAGTCACTCAGGGTATGTTTTGTCGCGATCGTGGGTAGCGTCGAGGCGGAAGGCTTTATCAACCCTGGCTATTTCCTGAGAGAGGCGTTGCACTACATCCGGGTGTTTGCGCGCCATCGAGTAGCGCTCCGGTTCGTTACTTTTGAGGTCAAATAACAGCCAGTAGGGTTCGGTAAACTGACGATGTTGGGAGGACTGTCCGTGGTCGAGGCCAATGACGCAGCCGGTAGCACCAGGGTTGTGAATATGAGTAGGACCCATCTCCTATTGTTTATCTCTCCTTGAGGCACATCGGTTAGCCACAACTACGGATCAGATTTTGGGGCATAAAAAACCCGGCCGAGGCCGGGTTTCAATGACTCTACACGAATCGTGTAAAGGTCGCTCAACGGTTTAGAACGTGTACTTGATATTGCCTCCAATGATCCGGGGCGTGGGACGAAGGCGCATGCCGGTAACACCGAAGTTCTCGCCGGTACCTGTGTAGTAATCCTCCTCACCAAGGTTCTGCACATAGGCACTGAAACTCCAGTTCTCCATGTCATAGCCAGCACGCAGGTTCCATACATCATAGTCTGGTGTGCGGAAGGGATAATCGCCAAGAGTTGCGATCGAATTCCGTGCGGGGCCCCCATTAGGTGAGGGACCGTCAGTCTGCTGATAGGTAAGTGCTTCGATATCACCGAACTGACCATCCCGGTGGATATACTCCAGTTGTACCCAGGCTTCGTTATTGCCGATGGGGAGGCGATATTGCACGCTGGCGTTGTAAACCCACTCTGGTGCTTTGGCCAGTTCGAGTCCTTCCAGGTCGACGTTGAAGCCGCCAGTGATTTCGGCGACGGTGTTACTGGTGATTTCAGTGTCCATATAGCCGATAGCGGAGGTGAAGGTGATATTGTCAGTGAGTGCCGCCACCAATTCCACTTCGCTTCCCCAGGCTTCGGCATCTTTGACATTGATGGTCTGCTCGAAGTTAGAGGAGAGGTCACCCGGTGTCAGGAAACGGAAGGATTCCATCTGCAGATCTGACCACTCCATGTAATACAACGAAGCGTTAAGGCGTACTCGGTTGTCCCAGAGTTCGCTCTTCAAGCCCAACTCGTAGTTCCAGAGGGTCTCCTCTTTAAAGGGCAGAATGAGCGGGGTATTGTCATTTTCGGAATCGTTGCCCACCGTGATCCCTCCGGCTTTATAGCCCTGGGAGATCGTGCCGTAAACGTTCATGTCATCAGTCACCTGGTACAGGGCGACAAACCGTGGGGAAACATTATCAAAGCTCTTTTTACCTGACGCTTCCGGGCTTGGATAATTGACAAAACAGGGAGGGCCGTCAACGCAACCCGGCCCTGGACCAATACTGTTGTTGTTCAGAGTATTGGTCACTTCGTCGTCGGTATAGCGGGCACCCACAACCAGGTCTAACTTATCTGTCGCATGCCAGGTGTAGTCGGCAAATATCGCCCAGCTCTCTAGCTCCCATTTCTTTTTGTTCAAAGCGAGGCCCAATCCCTCCGGGAAGGGTGGCAGCCAACCAATACCGTTAATCGTTGCGGTCGGCTGGGTTGAAATGCCCACCTTATTGTCTTGCTTCTGCTCGTCACTGGCGTACATGAATCCAGCGACAAAGTCGTACTTATCCTCGGTTATTTGCACACGGAACTCGGTGCTCCAGGAGGTGCCATCGTAGGAGTTCTGGCGGCGCAGTGTATCGGCGCCGCCTGCAAGATCGTTGTCGAAGTTACGGTCAAGGGATGCATCGATAATGCCGGTGATGGACTTGAGAACGACCTTGTCATTCAAGTTGTGGGTAATGTTGAGAACGCCCACCGTAGATTCATTCTGAGTGCGTTCGTCCAGGTCGTGGCTTAACTTATTGTAATTGCCCTGGTACCAGAAGCCGGTGCCCGGATCAAGCGCCTCCGACAGGCCAAAGCTATCGAGGGAATCCAGGTCCTGCACGCCTGAGGGAACATTCTCGTCTGTGTCCTGGTCATCGTCCGAGTAATACACCGAAGCCAGTACGTTGGTATCGTCTGATAGGTTCCAGTCAAGATGTAGCCTGCCGTTGAGCGAGGTTTGGTCACTGCCGTCGGCCCCATTGGGTGTGAAACCGTTTTCAGCGGCGGCGGGGCAGGAGGCTGCACTGGCACCCGATTTACATTTATTTTGAACATAGCCCTCGCTGTCGGAGTAATACACCACACCGCGCATTTTGAAATCGTCGGAAACCGGATAGTTCAAAATGGCGGTTATGTTGCCCTGATCTCCACCACCTTCATACGTTTCACCGCCAACGATGACCTCCGCTTCAAACTCGTCTGTTGGCTTTTTGGTTGTCAGGTTAAGTGCCCCGCCAACGGCATTACGGCCGAAGAAAGTGCCCTGCGGGCCACGCAGTACTTCTACCGATTGCATGTCTGACAGGTTGGGGTTGGCAACATTGTTGGGTACCGATGCCACGCTGAAATCATCCAGGTAGATACCAATGGAGTTAACAAAGGCGTTTTCACCGGTAACCAGGCTGGTGACACCGCGAATGGAGATGCCCATGCCGCGACTTCCGGTTTGCCCGTCTTCAGTGAAACTGACCCCGGGTGTGATCGTCAGATATTCAACGGCATTCTTGATATTGCGTCGTTCCAGGGTGGCGCCGGTAAAAGCCGTCACGCTGACGGGTACGTCCTGCAGGTTCTGCTCTCTGCGCTGGGCGGTCACTATCACCTCTTCCAGCATGATGTTTTCCTGCGCGGACACGGGTGTCACGTTGATCAATGCGGCGGAGATTATGGTGAGGGGGAACAGGACTTTCACTTTATTTTGCATGATTATTATCCTTATTAAGGGTTGAGCGTAACAGCGTCAATATAGCAACCAAACGGGTCGTGCCCAATCTCCGTGGTACACAACGTGAAAAAGTCATAAAAATACGTGTCTTTACGGGCTTCTGAGACCATTTTCACAAATTAATTCTCTGGCTGAGAGCCTCCTTTAAAGAGGCTATATGAGCAATTAAATCCCATTAAATGGAAAAATACAAGTAATTGTCAGATCTATTTTTTCCCGAATAATAAAGAAAATAGAGCTTTTTTTCCGCGATTTAGCCAAAAATATAACGAAATGGGCGTAAATCGAAAAATTTTATAATCCCATAATTAGCATCAATGTCGATTCTACGCCGGGTCTTCCTTATTTCCTGACAACAACAGCTTGGACAACATGGCCAGACAGGCGCAGGCAATCATCGCAATGGCAATGGGTAGCAGTTGTTTTGGTAAATACAGGCCCACGGCAAGACTGATAGTGCAGGACCCCAGTGACTGCAAAAGTAGGTAAAGCGAACTGGCGGTGCCGCTATTGTGGGTGAAGGGGATCAGGGCAGCGCCTGAGCACAGGGCCATAATTATGCCGCAGCCTGCGCCTGACAGAGCGAGCATGGGGGCCATAAGCGGTAAACTGCCATGTCCGGAGCTGGCCAGCAGGGCGATGCCCAGCCATCCCAGGCCGCAACTGCCGGCGCCGATCAGAATGGAGCGATGGGCTTTGAACCTCGGCATAAGCCACCACACCAAATAGGTGCCTGCCGCGATGGAGCCATTGAAGAGGGCCAGCACCAGGCCGTTGGCCGCGCTGTCCAACTGGAACTGGTGACGGGTGATAAAGGCAAAGTTGGCCCCGAATATCACCATGGTACTAATGGAAAACATATTGCACAGAGCGTGCTGGGAGAAGGTGGGATGGCGCAAAATGTCTAAGATGGATGCTTTCCCTGCGGCGGCTACACCGTCGTGGACGGGCTGCGGCAGGGTCTCCGGCACCAGGTAGAAATAGGCCGCCACCGCGAGGAGGCCAATCAGTGACATGAAAATAAAGCAGGACTGCCAGCCCAGCAGGTCGGCGAGCACACCGCCCAGCACGGGCATGAAAAAGGGTACTACAGCCATCAGTGACATCATGCGCGCCATGCCCCGGGTGGTTCCGGCGGCGCCGTATATATCACGGATAGTCGCTCTGGCCATGGTGGCACCGGCGCCAGCACCCAGGCCCTGTACAAAGCGAACGCCGATGAGCGTGTTGGCGTCATCGGACAGTGCGCAGGCGATGGAACTGGCAATGTAGAGAAGCATGCCGGCGAACATGATCGGGCGTCTTCCCAGTCGGTCCGACGCTACACCCCACAATGACGGGGATATGCCGTAGCCGACCAGGAAGCTGTACAGCGATAATTCGATGGTCTGTGCTTTGGCCCCCAGGTCAATTGACATGCCCGCCAGCGAGGGGGTTAGCATGTCTATTGAAACCGGCGCCAAAGTTGCCGTCAGCGCGAGAATTACCAGGGTGGTGAACTGGCGTTGGTCCGGTTGCGGCATCTCAGTTGAGAAACGTCGTAACACTGACACCGATGAAGGTCGCGATCACATAGCCGAAGATGCCACACATTATGCCGGGGGTCACCAGGTGCTTCCAGCCCTTGGATGTTGCAATAGCCGCCGTAACTGCAGGGCCGACCAGGGCAGCGCCCGAAGCGACAAGTGCTTCATCCAGCTGGATTTTTAATAGCCGCGCGCCCACCAGCACTATCGCCAGGTGCACCAGAATAATGATCATGCCAAATACGAACAGAATGACGGCATCGTCGAGAAAGGCGCGGGCATCGGTACTGGCGCCCACCGCCACAAAAAACAGATACATCAGCAACATGCCCACTTCAAAATCACCTTCCAGGCGGTGCAGGGTTTTTGGGAAACTGTTGGCAACTACAATCGTAATCACCGTAATAAAGAGGATATTGTACTGAGTCATCTCCAGTGCCGTCGCCAGCCAACCGGCGAACGCGCAGATGGCAAAACTCAGGCCCACCGCACCGCAGATGTGTGTCAGGTGAAATTTTGTCGCGTCAGAATCGACGGCCAGTTGTGGTTTCGCGGGGGGTTGCTGAGGCTGAAAATCCGGGAAAAAGTGGGTAATGGCCTTTACTGATGGAATGACAATTAGTAGCAGTAGCGCCAACACGCTGACTACACTACTGGCACTGATGGCGACAGTGAATTCTTCGGGTGTCATTTCCACAGCCTGGGAAACCGCCAGAAAGTTCACAGCGCCGCCTACCCAGCCGCCAGTGTAAACACCAGCGACTTTAGGGCCGATCTCCCCGAGGTCAAGCAGCGAGAAGCCCACTATCGCTCCCGCCACAGTAGCGCCCGAAGCGATCATAAAGGAAATCATCACGCCGCCACTCTCTCTGAAAATTTTACGCAAATCGCCTTTTAACAAGAGTAGGGGAATGGCCAGAGGCACCAGCGAGCCGCCGACAAAATCGTAAGCACTACTGCTAAGTGGAATGACACCGGTGTTGGATAGCAGCATTGCCGCCGACAGCACCCAAACCACGCCGGATGTTTTTCGGCCAATCGCATTGGTGTCAATCCAAAAACCCAGCCAGGCCAGGCCGAACAAAACGGCACCAAGAGCAAATAAATTATCATCTGGAATCAGAGACATTGCTGTCCTCCATCAATGGTCAAGCGAGCCGGCCCGATTTGCGGCCGGGCACATTCCGCTGTAGCGACCGCGCCAGGCGACAGGAAAATTACCCTTGATGGCCGCTCAGGGTGTGTAATCAATGCAGCAGGTCCCGCCACGGTGTTGCAGGCTCTGATCCGTATACTGGTGGAGTTCGATAAAGATTCCGTTGGGATCTCTGCAGGTAGTCATCCAGGTATGATCCACGCCCAATTCCTTCGCTGTGAGCTCAATGCCCGCTGCGGTCAGCCGTTGGTAGGCGCTGTCTATATCGCTCACCTGCAGTGCAAAGTGGTTGACGGCGCCCTCACAGCGGGGCTCTGCTACTAGCACCAGCTCGATATAAGTGTCTTCACCAAAATACATATACATGCCAATGAGCAGGTTCTGCGGGTTGCGGAACTCGAAACGGCGCCTGGCTCCCAGCTGCTGGTAAAACGCCTCCGTGGCAACCAGGTTGGTAGTTTCGATACAGACATGTGCAAGGCGAATAAGCATGGTCGCGAATCTCCTGTTAGTCGTTTTCGCTACGGTCGGGTTGCGCCAGGCCCTGGCTCCACCAGTCACTACTGCCGGCACCGCGCAGAAAGACGTCCCGTTCACTGTCGCTGTGCCGGTGCAGGCTGCGTAGAACATGGCGGGCGACCTCATCCGCCGGCCAGCGCAGTTGGCTGCCGTCGGAGTCGGCAATGTGTGGCAACAACTGGCCAACCAATTCCGGTGACATAGCCCCAGCGTATCCGTCCTGGACTTCCTTAAGCTTCGCGGCTACCAGTGCCCGGTACGGCGAATCGGCGGGATAGCCCGCGGGCAAATCACCCTCGTCTTTGAACAGCCCGGTGGCATATTGCCCGGCCTCTACCAGGGCGACACGAATACCCCAGCGGTCAATTTCGTGGCGCAGGGCCTCAGTGGCACCCTCCAGGGCGAATTTGCTGGCGCTATAGGGCACGTCCCCGGCGAGGCCCGCCAGGCCCGAGAGGGAACTGATCATAATAATGTAGCCATTGCCCTGTTTGCGCATCTGCGGCAGGGCCGCACGGGCGAGCAGGGTGGGACCAAAGAAATTAGTTTCCATTACCTCGCGAATAGCGGCCTCGGGCAAGTCCTCCCAGGCGCCCGGATGGATTATCCCGGCGTTATTCACCAGTACGTCAAGGCTCCCGGCCTCGGCCGCAATGTCGTTGATCAGCGGCGTAAACATATCCGGTCGCGTGACATCGAGAATGCGGGTATGCAGGTCAAGCTTCTCTTGTTGTGCCAACTGACGTAAAGGTGCGCCTCGCTCTTCGGAACGAACGGTGGCGTACACGCGGTCTCCGCGACGGGCGAAAGCCAGGGCTCCGGCCTGGCCAAAACCGCTGCTACTACCGGTAATCAGAACTACTGACATCCTGGCTATTCTCCTTCCTTGAAGTGCGTTCGATTTACTCGCAGCATCTCAACCGTCAGGCTGTAGGCAGACTTGGCCTTGCCGGTGGCGATTGCCATCGCAATCAGTTGATGCCGCTCAAGATCTTCCCGGTCATCGGCCCTGGACACTTTTCTGCCCAATGCAGCGTGCGCCTTTAAATAGGTGGCGATGGCAAAGCGGAAGTGATTAAGCATGTTGTTGTGTGAAGCCTTGAGAATGGCTGCGTGGAATTCAATGTCTTTCTCAATGCGTTGTTCCTGACTGATGCCCTCTACCGCCATCGCCTGATAAGCCGATAGAATCGCGGCGATTTCCTCTCGCGTGGCACGGGTCGCAGCGAGCTCGGCAGCCTTGGGTTCGATAATGCGGCGCATTTCTACCAGGTCCAGCATGAATTGCTCGGTGGCAACATCGGGGTCTGCATGCCAGCGGAGCACGTCCGGGTCCAGCAGGTTCCAGTCATTTCTGGGTCGGACCCGGGTACCGCTGCGCGGTGCCGTGCTGATCAGACCTTTGCCGGACAGTACCTTGACGGCTTCGCGTAATGCGTTGCGGCCCACTTCCAGACTGTCCGCCAGTTCCTGTTCTATAGGGAGTACTTCCCCTTCGGCATAGTGATTGGATGCGATCCGGTGACCGAGGATGTCCACCACAGCAGTGACGTGCCCACGGGTAGATTTTTTACCAGCCATAGGCTATACCCATCCTTTTAATAATTAGAGACCGGAGTGTACTCAAAAATATCATGGGATTAAATAAAAAACTGCATGAACTTGATAGACACCTACAAAAAGGGCAATATCCCGGCGAATGGGCGACAAATAGCAATTTCCAGAAAGCAATTGTCTACAATTTGTTTAGCGAACTAGTATAAGGATTGGTTGCATTTTTTATTAATGGGGTTAATAATAGCGCTTTAGCGAGGTAGATCTATGTCTGATTACGATGTAATCATTGCCGGCGCGGGCCACAATGGGCTGATCTGCGCGGCGATGCTGGTAAAGAAAGGCCTGAAAGTGCTGGTTACCGAGCGCAACGAATGGGTTGGCGGTGGTGTGCTGACGCGCGAACTGACCCTGCCCGGCTACAAGCACGATCCTTTCGGGTCCTCCCACGTTTGGATTCACCTGAACCCCGACTTCAAAGAGCTAAGGCCGGAACTGGAAAAGCACGGCCTCAAATATATCTGGTCAGAGGACCAGATTACCGGGCACCCGAACAAGTATGAAGGCGACGGCATTGTCGTTTACAAGGATGTGGACAAGACATGCGAAACCATTGCTGCCTATTCAAAGAGCGACGCCCGCCGCTACAAGGAAATCTACGATGAGTTCGGTGAGATACAGGACGGCGTGGTCAAGGGTATGTTCGATACACCCGCACCACCGAGCTACCTGTTCCAGGGGCTGGAAAATAATCCGGAAGGGATGAAGCGGTTGCGGGATTTCCAACTGAGCTCACGCCAGTTTACCCTGGAAAATTTCGAGAACGACCACGTCCGCGCGTTCATACTGGGCTGGGCCATGGCGCCGCAGACCTTGCCGGACCAGTTGGGCACCGCCCAGGGCTTTTACGTGATGATCCCGAGTATTCACTACTTTGGCCAGTCTATTCCCGAGGGTGGCAGTGGCATGCTCTCGGAGAGTATGAAGCGCTACATCGAGTCCAATGGCAGCACGGTTATGACGGGTGCGACGGTTCGAAAATTTATCACCGAAGGCGGGGAGTGTCGGGGTATTCGGCTGGAAAACGGGAATGAAATTTTTGCCAGGCAGGCAGTCGTAAGTTCCCTGGATCCCTTCCAGACCTATCTCGACGGCTTCGACGATGCGGAACTGCCCTCGGGTTTCAAGGACATGGTACGCCGCTTTAAGTTTGGCGATATAACCATTGCCCGGGTGCATTACGCGTTGAATGAGGCGCCGCGCTTCAAGGGTCATCCCGATCACAACAACACGGCGTTCCAGCGGATATTTGGCAATATGGCCGATATTGATAAGCAGTATCTGGAGATTGCAGCCGGCAAGGCGCCAACTGACCCCTTCCTGTGGACCGCAGCCTGGACCACTATGGACCCCACCCGGGCTCCCGAGGGAAAGCATACCCTGATCATGGATACCTTCGTGCCGGTTGATCTGGCCAGTGGTGAAGACTGGGAAGCCCTGGGCCCCGGATACTGCCGCGATGTGCTGCTTAAGCAATTGCGCAATTTCACTACGAATATGTCTGACGATAATATTCTCGCGGAGTACGTGGAGACGGGCCCCAGTCTGGCGCGGGCCAACCTTTGCTTTCACCGTGGGGTAACCACAGGTGGCGAGCGCACCCTGGCGCAAATGGGCGCTTTTCGCCCCTTTCCCAATTACTCGGATTATCGTGGCCCGGTGAAAAAATTCTACATGACAGGCCCGTCCTGTCACCCGGGTGGCGGGATTTCCGGCATGGGCACCCTAACGGCAAGAGAGATCCTGCGCGACATGGGCGGCATAGACGAGGATGATGACTTTGATTTCTAGTACACAGAAAATTCAGATGCAGATAGCTATGTCACGAAATAAGTTCACATCTCGCACGGAGGTGTGAAAGCGGGTATGGATTGACGGGACCGTTGAGCGCAGGCTCTAAATGGACTGCGAGTGTTTTAAGTATCAAGAAAATAAATTGAGAGAGCGAGTATGAGAGACAGAATTGAACCCTACACAGCGTTAATCGTGCAGCCCGAAGTCACTGTGGTTGAAGATCGCGCGGGCATCCAGAAAAACCTTGATCGCGTTATGAATCTTATCCATTTCGGTGTCGGCTACTTCTGGGAAGTGCCAGTGCGGCTGGTGATCCTGCCTGAGTATTTTATGCAGGGTGTGGGAACACCCGGTAAAGGTGAGAGCAAAATCGAAGATCAGATGAAAAAGGCCGTTACGATTCCCGGCCCTGAAATCGACCAACTGGGCGAGATCGCGAAGCAGTACGGCCTGTATATTTGCGGTGGCGGCGTGGTGGAGCAGGTACCGGAGTTTCCCGACCGCTGGTTTAACACCAACTTTATCGTCGGGCCCACTGGAGAGGTGGTGCTGAAATATCATAAATGGCATATCAATGCATCGTTGGGGCTGGGCACCAGCCCGCACGATATCTACGATGAATACGTTGCACATTTTGGTGGGGGTATTAAGGATCTGTTTCCAGTGATTGATACCGAGATCGGTAAGCTGGGCACCATGACCTGCCACGATGGCTGTACCCCGGAGGTCTCCCGCGCGTTGGGTTACAACGGCGCGGAAATTATCTGTCACCCCGGAGCCATTCAGGAAGTGGAGGGCGTCTCTGAGCCCTGGGATTTCTGGAAGTTCACCCGTCGCACCCGCGCGCACGACAATATGTGTTATCTGCTGGGCGCTAACTGGGGGAGCGTCAATTACGAATACTATCCGAAGGCGTTCTGCCCCGGGCATTCGTTTGCCATAGACTACACCGGCATGGTGTTGCGCGAGGCGCCCTATCCTGCGGAACAGGTGCTGTCAGTCACGATTGACATAGAGGCACTTCGTCACTATCGCACCCGGACCAACCACAACTGCTGGATTGATGTGCGCACGGAGGGGTTTCGTGAGATGTATACCAATCCGATTTACCCACCGAACCGCTTCCCCTCCGGCAAACCGCCCAAGGCGCTGGTTGAAAAGATTTCTATCTGCAAAGAAGTGTTTGATGACCTGTATGCCCGGGGACAATTTACACCGCCCCACGGCTACGAGCCCGAAGATATTTCCAAACTGCTGGAGAAACGGATTGAGTATGCCCAGCAAAGTGGGCGCCTGAAGAAGAGTTGATGGCATGAAAGTAAAAAGTAAGCTGGCTGACATCGATTTTGAGTTTGGCCGTTTCGAATACAAGAAGGATCACCTGATTGTGCACAGTCACGAGAGCCAATCAATGCAAAGCAAGGTGTATATCAGCCCCAACGATGTGTTGTCGGCGCTGGGAAAGGCCCTGGCCAATCCTATGGTGTGGGTGTATATCCTCGGCTTTCCCTTCTTCCTGATCCGCTACCGGCGTCGACACGCCAGAAAAAAAGAGGCACGCTAAATGACTGTCATGACTGGCGCTGAAGCCATTATAAAATCCCTGAAGGTGAACGGGGTAGATACCGTGTTTGCCTTACCCGGGGGCCAATTGGACTATCTTTTCGATGCTATGTACAAGGAGGGAGATGGCATTCGCCTGATTCACTCCCGGCATGAGCAAGGCTGTGCCTATATGGCCTATGGCTATGCCCGTTCCACGGGCAAGGTCGGCACCTATTCCGTCGTACCCGGCCCGGGCCTGCTCAACTCCAGCGGTGCACTGTGCACCGCCTGGGCCAATTACTCCCCGGTATTGTGTATATCGGGCCAGATACCCTCTACGGGAATCGGCAAGGGCTACGGCGATCTCCACGAGATCGATGACCAGCTGGGTATGATCAGGCATATCACCAAATGGGCCGAGCGTATCGATCACCCCACCGCGGCACCGGATGCCATTCGCGAAGCGTTCAAACAGTTGACTACTGGCAGCCCGCGTCCGGTGGAAGTGGAAATGCCCATGGACATCATGGCCATGGAATCGCCAGTGGATTTACTACCACAGGTAACGCAGTACCCATTACCACCGATAGACTCCGCCCAGATTGAAGCTGCTACCGAGCGCCTGGCAGCGGCGAAAAAACCGCTGATATACGTGGGTTCTGGTGCCCTGGAGGCAAGTGCGGAAATTCTCGCGTTGGCGGAGAGCCTGCAGGCCCCGGTAGTGTCTTTTCGTGCCGGTAAAGGAATTGTGTCCGACGAGCATTACCTGAGTGCCAATTTTCCCATGGGTCACCGATTGTGGGGTGAAGCCGATGTGGTTCTTGCCGTGGGCACCCGGCTGCACTGGCCTCTGGTGATGTGGGGTAAGGACGATGACCTCAGCTTGATCAGGGTTGATATCGACCCAACGCAGATCAACCGAATCTGTACACCGGAGTTGGGGATTGTCGGCGACTCAGCGGCCGTGGTTTCAGCTATCGGCAAGAGTCTGGCGGCAACAGGTCACGAGGCAGAGTCCCGCGAAACGGAGTTACGTACATTGCGCGCCGAGGTAGAGGCGCAAATGCGCGAAAAGGTGGGCCCACAGATGGCCTACCTTGATGTTATTCGTGAGGAGTTGCCACGGGACGGTATTTTTGTCGACGAGGTGACCCAGGTAGGTTTTGTATCCTGGTATGGTTTTCCCGTTTACCAGCCGCGGCAACATATCAGCGCTGGTTACCAGGGTACACTTGGTTATGGCTATGCCACTGCGCTGGGCGTAATGGCGGGCAATATGGACAAGAAAGTCGTTCAGGTCAGTGGTGATGGCGGCATCATGTTCAACATCCAGGAACTGTGTACGGCGGTGCAGTATCAACTGCCTCTGGTCACTATTATTTTTAACGATAATCGCTACACCAATGTGCAACGCCAGCAGAAAGAGTGGTTCGATGGCCGGGTAACCTGTTCCAACCTGCACAACCCGGATTTCGTCAAACTCGCCGAAAGCTTTGGCGCCTCCGGGTTCAGCGCCAGCGACCCGGAGTCTCTGCGGCAGGTTTTACGCGAAGCTTTTGCAGTAGAGGGCCCCTGTATTATTGAGGTCAAAGTAGACGAGTTTTTCCCGGCACCCTGGCCTTTTCTGATGCTGCCACAGAACCGCAAGCAGGTATGCCAGTGAGTGCTCTTGAGCCGCGCCCCGGCGTGGCGCGCCTGGCACCCTATGTGCAGGGCAAGAGTACTCTGGAAGGGGTGAGCGAACCGATTAAGCTGTCTTCCAATGAGTCTTCGCAGGGGCCGTCACCACTGGCTATCGAGGCTTACAATAACTATACCGCTCAGCTTAACCGCTATCCAGACGGCAACCAGTGGCAGTTGCGCAGAGCGATAGGGGAGGTTCATGGCCTGGACCCTGATCGGATACTGTGTGGCAATGGTTCGGATGAGCTCATTCAGTTGATGGTGCGCGCCTATGTTGGCGGAGACCATCAGGCGCTGGTCAGCGAAAACGGTTTCGTGATGAGCAATATCCATTGCATATCGCAGGGTGCGGAGCTGGTTATCGCGCCGGAGAAAAATCACAGGGTGGACGTCGATGCCATGCTGGAACGGGTGACGGACAAGACCCGTTTCTGCACTATCGCCAATCCGAATAACCCGACAGGCACTTATATTTCAGGCGACGAGCTACGACGCTTGCACGCGGGCTTGCCCGACAATTGTCTGTTCCTGATAGATGATGCCTACGCGGAATATGTAATGGCAAGCGATTACTCCGATGGTGCCGACCTGGTCGACGAGTTCGACAATGTGGTCATGACCCGTACCTTTTCCAAGATATATGGCCTGCCGGCCTTACGCATCGGCTGGGCGTATTGCCCCACGGGTGTGTTTAATCTCGTGCAGAGAATACGTACCCCCTTCAACACCAACGGGCCGGCCCTGGCAGCCGCCGCAGCGGCAGTCCGTGACCAGGACTATATGCTGACTGTGAAGGCAGAAAACACGCGGTGGCGCGACTGCATCAGTGCACATCTTACCGGGCTGGGGATTGAGGTGATTCCCAGCGAAACGAATTTTTACCTGTTGCGCTTTGACGAGGGCAGCGGCAAAAGTGGTACCGGCGCTGCCGGGTTTCTGCAATCCCGGGGCATTATTCCGCGGCCAGCGGGCGGCTCTGATCAATCTCTGCGCATCACCATAGGCAGCGCATCAGAGAACGAGGCCGTATTGAGCGCGCTGGACGACTATATGGGTGCTTCGCGATGACTGCATATTCCATCTCGGAAAGGGTAAGACTGCGTCTGGCACAGCCGCAACCGATGTTGATCGGTGCGGATTGGTGCGAGGCCGCAGATGGCAGTGTGAGTGATGTGTACAACCCCAGTAATGGGGAGGTGGTGGGTAGCGCCGCCAGCGCCACGCGGGGCGATTGCGAGCGGGCGATAGCCGCGGCACGAAGTAGCTTCGACTCGGGTATCTGGACGGGCTTTACGCCAGCGCAGCGTGGGAAAATTCTGTGGCGTGCTGCTGATCTTCTGGAGTTGTATGCAGACGAAATAGCCGAACTTGAAATGCTCGACGCCGGTAAATCGTTTGCCGGGGTGCTGGGGGGCGAGATACCTTTTGCGGCGGATTGTTTACGCTATTACGCGGGCTGGTGCACAAAAATCGAGGGTAGCACGAAACAGTTATCCACTGTGCCCGATCAGGAATTCCACATCTATACCCGGCGCGAACCTATCGGTGTTGCTGCTCTTATCGTGCCCTGGAACGGTCCACTGGTACAGGCTGTCTGGAAGGTCGCTCCCGCCCTGGCAGCGGGCTGCAGTTGTATACTGAAGCCCGCTACAGAAACGCCGCTATCGAGCGTGCGTCTTGGAGAGATCCTGCTGGAGGCGGGTGTGCCTCCGGGGGTTTTTAATTTACTGCTCGGTGGTGGCTCTACGGTAGGGCAGCTGTTGGCCGAACATCCCGATGTCGATAAGGTATCATTTACCGGTTCCACTGAAGTTGGCAAGCAAATCATTGATGCCGCCAGGGGGAACCTGAAAAAAGTTTCACTGGAATTAGGCGGAAAATCGCCGGTTATCGTTTTCGCCGATGCCGATATCGAGGCTGCGATAGCCGGTATCGCCCAGGGTATATTTTCCCATGCGGGCCAGGTTTGCATTGCGGGCTCCCGTCTCTATGTCGAGGAGTCGGTCTACGATCAGGTAGTGGAAGGGGTGGCAAAAATAGCAAGAGAGATGCGTGTGGGCCCGGCTACGACAGAAGGCTTGGACATGGGACCGCTGATCTCGCAGCGGCACCTGAACTCTGTGAGTACCATGGTTCAGGCAGGAATAGATTCCGGCGCGCGCTTACTCACCGGCGGTGAAAAAATAGAAGGGCAGGGCGGTTACTACTTTCAGCCCACCGTATTTGGCAATACACAACATGGCATGCAGATTGTTGACGAGGAAATATTCGGCCCTGTGCTGGTCGCGATGCGCTTTAATCCCGATGAGGATATTGCCGCTATCGCCAACAACAATGACTATGGGCTGGCGGCGAGTGTCTGGACCAGGGATATCAGCAAGGCGCACAAAACAGCCGCCCGTATCAAGGCGGGCATATTGTGGATCAATTGCCACGGTATTCCCGATGCGGCGGTACCCTTCGGCGGATATCGCCAATCCGGGTGGGGCCGGGAAAACGGCTATGAATCGCTGCTGCAATACACTGAACTGAAATCAGTCGTCGCACTGTTGTAAACGACTGATGACAGCTAACCTGTTTTCATCAAACCACGGCTGCTCCCCCGATTAGCGGGTTGACGGGTAATCTATGCGGATTTTCTGCGCAGGCGAAGTGATGGTGGAATTAGCGGGCACCGGCGGTGCTGGTGTTTACCGGCAGGGATTTGCCGGGGACAGTTATAACACAGCTATCTACCTGGCACGTGAAGGTCTGGAGGTGGACTATGTAACACGTTTGGGAGACGATAGTTTCTCCGATGGCATTATTGCCGAATTGCAGGCAGAACGGCTGGGCACCGATAACATACTGCGGGTTGCCCGACGCCAGCCAGGACTTTACCTGATCAACAACGATGCGGAGGGCGAACGCGAATTTCACTATTGGCGTGAGCGAAGTCCCGCGCGGGAATTGTTCGACCAACCTATGGCATTGAATTCCTGTGAGCTGTTTTATTTTACCGGTATTACCCTGGCAGTCACCCGCAGCGGCATCGAGAATTTGACGGCTTTTTTGACCGGCCTTAAGCAGCGGGGAAGCAGGATTGTTTTCGATCCCAATTACCGTCCGCGGTTGTGGGAAAACGTATCCCAGGCGAGAGAGTATTATCGGCAGGTTCTGCCCTATTGCGATACGGTACTGCCGACCCTGGAGGACGATCTGGCGCTATGGGACATCAGCACGCCGGAGGCGTCCGCCGGGATATACGCGGATTTCGGCGCGGCTGAAATCGTGGTCAAAGGCTCCGGCTTACTGGCGCACGCTTTTTGCCGGGGAGAGATAGTGCAGCGCCAGGCGGAAATGGTCAGGGCGGTGGATACTACCGGTGCCGGTGATTCGTTCAATGCGGCCTATCTGGCTGCGCGGCTGCGCGGTTTATCCCTGGAAGCTGCGCTTGTTGCGGGGCAACAGCTGGCGGCGCAAGTGGTACAGCATCGCGGTGCACTGTTGCCGGGTGTCACAGGAAATTGAAGAGGATAATATAGCATGCAACAGACCTGGCGCTGGTTCGGCCCGGATGATCCGGTAACACTTCGAAATATTCTGCAGGCGGGAGCCAGTGGCGTGGTCTCCTCTTTGCACCAGGTAGCCACAGGTGATGTGTGGCAGTTGGCGGATATTCTCGAGCGCAAAGCGATGATAGAAGCGGCGGGCCTGGAGTGGGCAGTAGTGGAGAGCATCCCCGTGCATAATGATATCAAAACCCGCTCGGGTAACTATAAAACGTATATTGAGAACTATAAGACTTCGGTGCGCAACACCGGTGCGGCGGGGATCTCAGTCGTCTGTTATAACTTCATGCCAGTAGTCGACTGGACCCGCACTAACCTTGAATACGAACTGCCCAGTGCTTCTCAGGCGCTGCGTTTTGAAATGACAGATTTCGTCGCCTACGATGTTTATCTCCTGGAACGCGAAAACGCGGCAGGTGATTATGATCCGGAGATGCTGCAACGGGCCAAACAACGCTTTGATGCGATGAGTGATAAAGCGCTAGCTGAACTTGAAAAAAATATTATAGCCGGCTTACCCGGCGCGCAGGATGGCTACACTCGCGGCAGTATTCGCAAGGCGATAGCGCAGTTTATTGATCTGGGTACCGAGGGTATGCGGCAGAACCTCTTTGCTTTTCTCGCAGAGGTCATTCCGGCGGCAGAAGACGCCGGTGTGCGAATGTGCATACACCCGGATGACCCACCATTTTCCCTCTTCGGTTTGCCCCGGGTGGTTTCGACAGCGGCGGACGCACGTGAACTGCTGGCCGCTGTACCCAGTTTGAGCAATGGGCTCACACTGTGTGCGGGTTCTTATGGCGCCAGAGCGGATAATGATCTGGTTGCCATGGTGAAGGAATTTGGCTCACACATTCATTTTGTTCATCTGCGCAATATACGGCGTGAACCCGATGGGTCGTTTTACGAGTCTGAGCACCTCGACGGAGACAATGATATTGTCGGGGTGGTTGAAGCTCTGCTGGATGAGGAAGCATGTCGTGTTAAGGCGAGTCGCCTCGATCAGATACCCATGCGCCCGGATCATGGGCACGCAATGGGAAGCGAGATTGGCATGCCAGGTGTTAATCCCGGATACTCCTTTACCGGGCGCCTCAAAGGCCTGGCGGAATTGCGGGGAGTCATGCACGCGGTAGAGCGAATGCGCCGGTGACAGTCGGGGGCTTCCCCGGACGTCCGGGCGCAGACTTTTGCCACGCGGGAGGGCTGCAGTGGATTTAGCAATTTTGACAACATGCAAGGTAGTGCCGGTAGTGACTGCCGTCGATGTTGCCTCCACCGTGCAATTGGCGAAGGCTCTGCAGCGTGGTGGTATAAAAGTGATTGAAATCACGATGCGCAGCGATTGTGCTTTGGCAAGCATTCAGGCTGTTCGTGCTCAGGTTCCCGGTCTGTTGGTGGCCGCGGGTACAGTAACCAATTCCCAGGCGTTGAATCTGGTGAAAAATGCCGGTGCTGAACTGGTGTTCAGTCCCGGTTGCAGCGATAGCTTGCTGCGGGCCGCGAGTGCGGCAGGGGTTGATTTTATTCCGGGCGTATGCGCCGCGTCAGAGATAATGCTTTGCCTTGATCATGGTTTCGAGTGCCTGAAGCTGTTTCCCGCGGAGGTAGCGGGAGGACGAAGCCTGTTGAGGGCCTTTTCCGGGCCGTTTCCCCAGGTTCGTTTCTGCCCCACTGGCGGGCTCGATGAAGGAAATTTTCGAGCCTATCTCGAAATGCCGAACGTGGTGTGTTGCGGCGGCTCATGGATGGTAGCGCCCACCTTGGTCAGCAACGGCCAATGGGGTGAAATTGAACGGCTGGCGCGCGAAGCCATGGCTTGAATTGACTCACACTGGAAGTCGAAATTTACAGTACATTGAGGTTACACTACAGCGATGGCATCGTTTGAAGAAGAATTTTATCTGGAGAACCCCACGCGTTGGCAAGCGCTGCGGCGGGATATTCGACTGTTATGGCTGCTCGCCAGATACGCATTGATGTGGCTCACCCGTGGGGCTGGCGTGCGCAGGGCTTATCGTCGTGCACAGTTGAGCGGCGAGCCGTTGACAATTGAAGCTGTAATCGAGGATTGACGCCAGTGTCGCGACGAGTTAGCGGTAAATTTCCTTCCCCCGAATTGCCCTTTAAGTATCGAGAAAAGCCCCGGTCAGGTAATGATATAAACGGTTTGGGCCAGCCCACCTTTAGCCGAGCAGTGCAGATTTTTCACGGCTCTGGTGCACGGGAGCTGGAGTGGCGAAAACTGGAGCGTTTTTTTGCACTGATCAATCCGTTCCGGGTTTATTGGCTCAATCTGGTTAATCGTTGGATGCTGCGAAAGGCTGATGGTGCGGTCGCTAAAAAGCAACATGCTGTTGACGATACAGGCAAAATGGCGGAGGACATCAAACAGCGTGCAATCGATTTTGGTGCCGGCACAGTCGGCATTACCCGGTTAACCGAGAAAGCACTTTATCAGGGCCACGATCTGGATTACCCCAACGCGATTGTGATACTGGTACCAATGAATAGCGAAGAAATGGCATTTGTGACCAGTGATCGGGCGGGCGCCGAAACCATGCGTGCGTATATGGAAATCACCCGTACCGTCATTAAACTTGCGAGCCACATCCGTGCTATGGGTTGGCGCGCGCGGGCATACGCTGAAGCTGCGGACATATTGCATATCCCGTTGGCAGTGGACGCAGGGCTGGGACAACTGGGTAAGCACGGGTCGCTAATCTGCAAGGAGTTCGGCTCCAGTATGCGTATCGCTACGGTACTGACCGATCTTCCGTTATTGCATGATGGGCCGGAAGATATTGCGGTCGACGACCTTTGTATCGGTTGCCATCGTTGTACTCTGGACTGCCCGGTTGATGCCATTACAGATCAAAAGAAAACGGTGCGCGGAGAGCAGAAGTGGTATGTAGACTTCGACAAATGCGCACCTTATTTCACCCATACCGTGGGCTGTGGTATCTGTATCGAAGTGTGTCCGTGGACCATCCCGGGCAAAGGCCCTGTTCTTTCTGAAAAGCTATTGTCAAAGCGCAGGCGTTGATCGGCCCTGGACCCTGTTTACTCCCAGAGGTTGGCCACGAACATGCATATGATGGCGAAAGGCGCCAGATACCTGATGGAGTAATTCCACACGGACCAGCTCACATTATCGTGAATACCGATATCTATTCGCATCTGCTTGTTGTTGATGACCCAGCCCGCTAGTAGCGCAATCATCAAGGCATTGATTGGTAGCATCAGGTTTGACGTAACATAGTCCAGTATCGAAAATACCGTGCGACCTTGCATCTGCGGAATCATGTCCAGCGGCGTGAAGTTCTGCCACAGATTAAAGGAAAAAACGGCCGCTAAACCCAGTAACCAGATCAGCACAGCAGTGCATAGGGCGGCGCGGCGGCGATTCCAGCGAGGCCTGTCCTCCAGCCAGGAGACAAACGGTTCCATCATTCCCAGCCCTGAGGTATAGGCTGCGAAGAAAATCAGCAGGAAAAAGAGGGTGCCGAAGAGCTGCCCGCCGGGCATCTCGCTGAAGGCCATCGGCAGGGTTACAAATATCAACCCGGGGCCTTCCGCGGGATTGAGCCCGGAGGCAAATACCACAGGAAATATCAACATGCCTGCGAGTAAAGCCGCGGCGGTATCCGCCAGGCCGATGGTCCATGCCGCGCCCGGTATGGACGTCTCCGCTGGCAGGTATGCGCCATAAGCCAGCATTGCCCCGGTGCCGACGGCAAGCGAAAATAGCGCCTGGCCAAATGCCATCAAAACAGCTTGTGCTGTCAGTCTGGAGAAGTCAGGTTCGAAGAGAAAAGAGAGTGCGGCACCAGCACTGCCTACCACACAGGCGTATCCTGCGAGCCCAAGAAGCAGCAGGAACAGGGCCGGCATCATAAATTTGGACACGCGTTCGATGCCCTTGCGCACGCCACTGCCTACCACAAACGCAACAGACCCAATCACCAGGCTGTAGCAAAAGAGCATGCGGGTGGGCGAGGCGAGGACGTTTGCGAACATGGACTCAGCCTCTGAGTGACTTATACCCGAAAATTGATTACTGGCTGCCAGCAGTAAATATTCCAGGGCCCACCCAGAGACAACAGCGTAGAAGCTCAAGCCAATCAACGGTGCCAGAATACTCAGCCAGCCTATGATCTGCCAACGGCTATGGCCGGCCTCGGCAAGGGAAATGCCCGCGGTGGCAGCAACAGGGTTGCTGCGGCCTCGGCGAGCAATCGCCAGTTCGGCCATGATTGCCGGTATGCCTATGAGCAGAACGAAGCCTATGTAAATGAGAACAAAGGCCCCGCCGCCGTTTTCACCGGCAATATAGGGAAAGCGCCACAGATTTCCAAGCCCGACGGAGCAGCTGATGGTAGCAAACAGGAAGGTTGTACGTGACGACCAGATGTCGGTTTTCAATAGAGTTATTCTCGAAAAAAGTGTGCCTACTCAGGCGACTTTATGGGTGTTTTTCGCCGGGACATTTCTACGAAGTGCGTTTGAATGACGATCCAATGTAACATGTGGCTCGTGGCCTTTAACAGAGGGCAGGATGTAAGAAATGGATAGGAGGTTTTTTGCGAGTATGAGTCCACCTGTCGGCACTCGAAACCGTTTCCCGGGAGCGGTACCGTGATGACAGCGCGCGAGAGGCGCGATCTGGATAGCCGTGAAAATATCGAGGCTTTTGTTGATCTATTCTACCAGCACGTTTTTGACGATGAGCGTCTAGCGCCCATATTTCTGGATGTTGCGGCCATCGATCTTGCCGTTCATTTGCCGCACATCAAGGATTACTGGTGCAAACTGCTGCTGGGAGACAAACACTACCGGCGTCACACCATGAATATCCACCGCCAGTTGCACGGCAAACAGCCGCTGCAGGCCGGGGATTTCCGCCGGTGGCTGGAGTTGTTCAACACCACCCTGGATGAGGGCTTTGCCGGCGAACGCACGGAGCGAGCGCGGCAGGTGGCGGCTTCCATCGCTGCAAATATGGCAGCCAACCTGCCTGCAAAAGAGCGTTAACCTGCCGGCGGAGAGCAGCTGGCATTGGCAACACCCGGAGGCGTCCAGCCATCGCCGTTTACATCGATAAACAAGGGGTTGGTGAAGGCGTAGGCCAGCACACCGCCTTCCCCGACATTGTCATCGGTGAGGCCTTCCAGGCTGGTATTACTCACACGGTCCAGGTCTTCCGGCACCACGGGAAATAGCGGCGCAGAGATGCCGTCCGTGCCGTGGGCGATGGCTACCAGCCAGGTATCGGTAGAGACATTGGGCAGAGTCAGGGTGACCTCGATCTCGGAGCGGCTGGCGCCGGGGATATCTTCATTGACCATTACTTCGGTTTCACTCCAGCCAGCATCGCCCCGGCTGACAGTGACGTCGGGACATACGCCGTAGCGTGCGGTCTGTCCCGGCTGGGTGGTCAGTTCGGGCTGGTTGTTCACGTAGAAGTCGACAGCGTCCACCTGTGCCCATTCGGCAGAGGCGATGCGAACGGTAACCCGCACATCTGCGAAATTATCCAGGCTCATGGTATTGCTGCCGTCCAGCGACAGATTGGCGCGCACGATCTGGCTGCCGAAATCCCCCGATGCTTCTATTGTCACAAAGGGCGCATTGGTGCCGATCACCTTACCCGCCACAACAGTTGCCGCCAGTTCTTCCGCGATTGCCGATAATTGCCCCGGGTCAGTCACCCTGCTGGGAATCTGGCTGCGCGTTGAAATATACGTGTTACGGCGTACGTGAGTGTCAGAATCTGCCACGCCGGTGCGCACGATGCCCTGGTTGATGAGGTTGAACCAGTCCCCGGCATTCTGCCCCAGAAACTCATTGAATATACCGCCGCGGCCATCGGTACCAATCCAGACTTCCAGCGCCTGGAAGCCATCATCAAAGGCATTGCCAAGAGCCGGGTCCAGCCTGCGTTCAGTCAGATCCACCGTCGACTGTGGCGGGGTCATACCGGTATCGATGCCCAGGCCGCCGGCGCCAAAGTGGGATGACACATGATTGATCTGCACGAGGTTATTTTTTGGGTCTGACAGCGCCTCTTCGAATATTTCCCCGGGAGACAGCACATAACTGGCGTATTCGGGAAAGTCCATGCCTGCGGGCGCGGCCCGGCCCCAGTCAACTGTACCGCCGCCGATCTTGCTGCTGTCTACGGTTACCGGCCAGCTGTTCACATGGCCGTAGTCGAAGGGGGTTATCTCGCCGCTGGGTGCGCTGCTGATCAGGTCGCCGACATTCATATCCATAAGCGTGTCGGTGAAGTCTACGCGCATGCCGTGGTCGGAGGGGGTAAAAAAGTCCATACCCTCGGCAAGATAGGTGGCCACCCGTTCACTGCGGGTGACCTCCGCGTCGGGGCTGTCAATGGCGTGTACGTGAAAATCAGCATGGATATAGCCATCGGTGGCTATCACTTGTGCCAACTCAGCCTGCACCTCAAGGGTCTGGCCGCTGGCTATGGTGATGTCTCGTTTAAAGGCGGAATGGCGCGGGCCCCGGGAAACCACCAGTTGGTAGTTGCCCGGTTCGAGGGTAAGGCGTTCGCTTATACCCGTGCGATCGATAAAATCGACCAGGGTAATACCGTAGGCAAGTCCATCGCCACTGTCATCACCTACAACCCCGGTACGCGCGCCCAGCACGTTGTTGCCGGGAGTCGGGCTGGGATCAAAGCCCACCACTTGTAACTTGGCGGGAGCCGGACCGTTGTCACCGTCCAGTGCAGTAGCCGTAACGCCCACCCGCAGGTAACCCGGAGCCGGCAGATCAAAACTCTGACTGGTGGTGTCATCGCGAGTGACGGTCACCTGCGTCGGAGAGTTGCCGGCAAAGAGGTAGCCATCGGTATGGGCCAACACCTCGTAGTCGTCCGGTGGCAGGCTCATGCTGTAGTTACCGTCGGCATCGGTGCGGGAGTGACCAGCCATGAACAGGACAGGCGGGTTCGTATTGGCATTCACCGTTTGGTAAACCGCCACGCTGGCGTTGGCCACGGGGGCTCCGTCGCTGGTAACAGTGCCGCGAAGCTGGCCGGTGTGAATCCCGTCGATGTGGTTGCGGATATCGGCAATACTGCTGGCGCTGCCATCACCCACCGCGAAGTAGCGGCGCAGGCTGAGTTCCCCGTCGCCCGGCACGACAAAATTGGGTGACGCGCCGCCGGCGATAGAAAGTATGGCCTCCCCCAGAATCAGCACGTTGACACCGCTGGTGGAGATGCTGCTGGTGTTCTCAACCTCATGGATAAAACCGTAGGAGACCCCGGCGGCTCCATCGTGACCGCTGTAGGCCAGGTAGTTGCACTGATCGCACTCGCCAGCGTCGCAGGCCACAGCCCGGGTCGCTGGACAGCTGGAGGTAAACGTGGGCTCGGCAAAACCGATATTCGGCTGGAAAGTCTCCACTTCGCCGGAGCCGTTGAGGTATTCCACCCACCAGATTCCCAGATCTTCGCTGCTGGTATTGACCAGGCGGGTATCGATAGTGACGTAGGGCCGGTTCGCCGCCAGGCTGTAACAGGTTTCGATTTCCAGGGGCAGGTCGCGGTCGTCGGCGCTGGCGGGGAAGTTCAGACCGAAGCCCCTGATGGTGGAACTGCCATTGATGAAGTCCAGAAGGTCATCCGGTCCCCGGGCACAGATCTGTGCCTCCTCGCCGTCGGCGCCGGGGTTGGTCACTTCCACCTCGGTATAATTAGGCGTGTTCTCGATATTGATACCGGTGACGAACTCTTCCATGTGGTCTGGCAGGAAGCTGCCGTCAGCTTGTTTGCGCGCCACATCAATAATGTTGCCACCATAGCTGCCGATGCCAAACCAGTTGCGCCCCGGTTGCTGGATAATGACGCGTAGTAATTCGTTTTCCAGTACGAAATCACCTGGAACCGAGCGAGCAAGTGGGCCTGTCAGCAGATCAGATGGTTCGACAGCCTCGCGGGCCACAGCGGTGGCCTCTGGCGGCTCGGGTGGCGGTTCCACGCCCTTGTCGTTGTTATTGTTGTCACTGTCACACGCTGCGAGTAGCATGCAAAGGCACAGTGGAGCGAGTAGTGGCCCGGTTTTCATCATGGCGAAATCCTCCTGTTTCTTATTAGCATCAGTTGTAATCCCTCTTGGGGATGAACACAAGTGTGTGCCGGGAAGGCGTGCCCAAGCCTGCACGCTGATGTACTATGCGCGTATGCCCGAGAATAATTTTAAGTGGTGCGAGTACAGGAAATACTTGACAGTGCCGCACAGCATCCCGACAAGAGGTGGTTCATGAGCCCGACCAATAATACGACCCTATTGCAGACAGTGCTGGCGGTAGCTGCGCTGGCCATTCTGACCGCCTGTTCCGATGGCGGAAACAATAATAAAAAGGATCAGGCCGTGAGGACAGATACTCTGAGTATCACCTCCTACAATGTGGGGCTGGCTCTGAACTTTGTGGCCTTCACCGATGAGCGGCTGGTGGCGAATGAAGCACTGCTAGCGGATTCTGACAGCGACGTTATCTGCCTGCAGGAAGTGTGGCTGGATGAACAGGTGGAAACCCTTACCAAAGCGCTGGAGGGTAATTACCCGGAAATTTATACTGTTCCGGCGGAGCAGATTCTGTCGGAGGCAGCGGCCTGTAACAACGAGGATATTGGCGAGTTTACGCAGTGTGTGAATAACCAGTGTCCCGGCCTCAGAGGTGCAGAACTGGTTTCCTGTGTGCCTACTCAGTGCAGCGACTCCCTGTTTCAGCTGCCGCCAGTCTGTTTAGATGCGGTTATCGGCTCTGTGGGAATACCTGATGTAACCGTTGATGCGGTGATTGATGCGGTGACCCAGCCCGCAGGTAAATTCGCCTTTGGCGGCGCTTTGGGGCTGATTCTGGCGTCCAAGTACCCGCTGGAGGCCCGCGAGTTCCAGGACCTCATCGATGATTCCACCAGTAATCACAGGGGCGCCCTTTACGCCGAGATAAACTTGAATGATCAGGCTCATGTGGTCGGCTGTACGCACCCCACGGCCAATCTTTCCATTGATTACCCCGCCAGCGGCAAACATGCATCCTGGGAAGGTGAAAATCGTTTTATGCAGGAGCAGATGATCGCATTTGCCAATGCCAAGGCCGGCGACAACCCCATCTTGTTCGCCGGGGATTTCAATTGCAGTATCGCCAATGCCAGTAACGGTGTTGACGCCGACTTTGCTGAAAACTGTGAACTCTGGCTGCGTGACGGCTTTGCCGATCCGGCGGCCGAGCAGTTGCCGTGTACCTTTTGTTCGGAAGAAAACCTGATCTTGCAGGCGGGTGGTGGGACCGGTAACTACCTGCTAGACCATATATTTGTGAAGAACCTGGTCACCACCAGCCCCATTGTGGCCGACCGCGTATTCGATGATCCCGTCTCTATCGAAGCCACGATACCGCCTTCCGAACTACTGCCAGACGATTCACCTACCATGACCCACCCCAGCGATCACTTTGGCGTTGAGCTCGAACTGACACTTCCCTAGGCCGACCTGAAACCCGGACGGCTGCACAGTAAAGTCACCTGGGAGAAAAAACTTGTCATTCAGCGGATGAATAGTAAAAATATACTTCATTTATTTCAGTTATGGTGAACTGGTGGCTAATATACTGTTCAGCTGATGAAATGGCCGCGCCGTGAGGTGCTCAGCCTGTCTTCATTACCATCTCAACACTGAGCAATATGAGGTTTCACCATGTCACAATTCCAGCAAGATATTGACGCTATCGCCAGTTTGCGCGCCCAGCAGGGCGGCACCTGGGACGACATCAATCCCGAATACGCCGCGCGTATGAAATTGCAGAACCGCTTCAAGACCGGCCTCGATATCGCTCGCTATACCGCCGGTATCATGCGCAGGGACATGGCGGATTACGATGCTGACAGCAGCCAGTACACCCAGTCGCTGGGCTGCTGGCACGGTTTTATCGGCCAGCAGAAAATGATCTCCATCAAGAAGCATTTTGACAGCACTGACAAGCGCTATCTGTATCTGTCCGGCTGGATGATTGCTGCACTGCGTTCCGAATTTGGCCCGCTGCCCGATCAGTCAATGCATGAGAAAACATCGGTCTCCGGCCTTATCGAAGAGCTGTACACTTTTTTGCGCCAGGCAGATGCGCGTGAACTGGGCGGCCTGTTCCGCGAACTGGATGCAGGACGCAAGACAGGTGATGAAGTCGCTGCCAAGGCGGCGCAGAAGAAAATAGATGAGTTCCAGACGCACATTGTGCCTATTATTGCCGACATCGATGCCGGTTTTGGCAACGCTGAAGCGACCTACCTGCTCGCCAAGAAGATGATTGAGGCGGGGGCCTGTGCCATTCAGATCGAAAACCAGGTGTCCGATGAGAAGCAGTGCGGCCACCAGGACGGCAAGGTCACCGTTCCCCATGAGGATTTCCTCGCCAAGATCCGCGCCGTGCGCTACGCCTTCCTGGAGCTGGGCGTTGATGAAGGTGTAATCGTAGCGCGCACCGACTCCCTGGGTGCTGGCCTGACCAAGCAGATAGCCGTGACTCACGAGGTGGGTGACCTCGGTGACCAGTACAACAGCTTCCTCGATCTGGAAGAACTGGAGCACGCCGATATGTCCCACGGCGATGTCATCATCAATCACCATGGCAAGCTTGTGCGCCCGAGACGCCTGCCGTCCAACCTGTACCAGTTCCGCAAGGGCACAGGGGAAGACCGCTGCGTACTCGACAGCATCACCAGCCTGCAAAATGGCGCTGATCTGCTGTGGATTGAAACTGAAAAGCCTCACATCGGTCAGATTGGCGGTATGGTCAAACGTATCCGTGAAGTCATCCCCAATGCCAAGTTGGTGTACAACAACTCGCCGTCTTTCAACTGGACCCTGAATTTCCGCCAGCAGGTATTTGATGCCTGGAGTAAGGAAGGCAAGGATGTCGCTGCCTATGATCGCGATAAGCTGATGAGTGTTGACTACGACAGCACCGACCTGGCAGTCGAAGCCGATAACTGGATTCGGACTTTCCAGGCAGACTCGGCACGTGAAGCGGGTATCTTTCATCACCTCATTACGCTTCCGACGTATCACACCGCAGCGCTGTCTACCGACAACCTGGCCAAGGAGTATTTTGGCGAGCAGGGTATGCTGGGCTACGTGAAAGGTGTTCAGCGCCAGGAAATCCGTCAGGGTATTGCCTGTGTCAGGCACCAGAACATGGCCGGCTCTGACATGGGTGACGACCACAAGGAATACTTTGCTGGTGACGCTGCCCTCAAGGCCGGTGGTAAAGACAACACCATGAACCAGTTCGGCTGAGTTTACGGTGTTAATGGCGGGCACAGCCCGCCGTTGAGGAGAGGGCGGGTTTATACCCGCCCTTTTTTTGTGCACGGCCACAGGGTAAATAAAGTTCCCGGTTAAAAAAGTGTTAATTATTTACTATCCGGGCCAGCCGGCGCAGCGGTGCGGTTTAACTGTGCTACGTTCAATAGAGACATATTTCCGTGTATAGGACGCTGGCGTCCGTCCGGCGCGGCTGAGTAAAGTAATGCATATTCGCAATACCGATGCCATAAGAAACCAACAATACCAATAATAACTCTTGAGGTAGAACCGATGAAAAACTCTCACTCACCTCTGTTTTTGGCCGTGAGCGCGGCTGTATTGTCCATGTCGCAGGCCGCCCTTGTAGCCGCCCAGGAGGTGCCAACACTGGAAGAAATAGTTGTTACCGGTACGCGTGCGCTGGGCAGAACGGCTGAAGACTTGCCTGTTCCTGTTGATGTGTTGACGGCACAGGCGATGACCGATACTGGCGAGACCGAGGTGGGGCGGATGCTGCAACGTCTGGCGCCGTCATTCAACTTTTCCAGCTCGAGTATCAGCGATGGCACGGACGCTTTGCGCCCGGCCACGCTTAGAGGACTTGGCCCCGACCAGACCCTCGTACTGATCAATGGCAAGCGTCGCCACCAGGCGGCCCTGATTCACGTGAATACATCCGTGGGCCGAGGTACTGCAGGGACCGATATGAACGCCATTCCCGCGGCTTCGATCAAACGGATTGAGGTCTTGCGTGATGGGTCCGCCGCTCAATATGGCTCTGATGCGATAGCCGGTGTTATCAATATTGTGCTTGACGACGCCGACTCCGGCGGCAGAGTAGATACCTCCTATGGGGAGTACACCGAGGGTGATGGCGACGTCACCAACGTTAATGTTATCAAGGGTTTATCGCTGGGAGATGATGGCTTCGCGAACCTGAGTTTCAATTATCGTGATCGCGGCAGAACCAACCGTACCGGTAAGCAGGGCGCTTGTGTCTACGGCGGTTGTACCGACACCAATGGCAACGGCATCGATGAGACCAATGATCCAAGGGAAGTGACCTTTCCGCGCAAGACCTTCAGGATCGGGGACGCAGACTCGGAGCAGTACGCCGGCGTCATTAACGCCGCTTACAATATTGGCCCGGGAGAGCTCTACGGCTTCATTACCTATTCACACCGCGACAATGAGTCCGGTGCATTTTATCGCAACCCTGATTCGGGTAGCTCCTCCTACCTCGATGATGGTGACAATGTTATTCCGAATGGCTTTTTGCCGCTGATCAACTCCCAGATTGAGGATTACTCGGTAGATCTGGGCTATCGCATGGAATTCAACAGCGGACTGTCGATGGATGTGTCCTACACTGACGGCGGCAATAAAATCGACTACGAAACAAAAAATTCAGTCAATTATTCCTTCGTCAATTTTCTCAACTATGGCGAGGGTCTGAGCGACGAGCAAATACGTGCCGAGATTCCACGGGCGGCTGACGCATACAAGCTGGAGTTGGGCCTGGAGACCTTCGACCTTGAATTTCATCAGGAGATCGGCGATTTCTCACTCGCTTATGGTGGCGAACTGCGTCGCGATGAGTACAAGATCAAACCGGGCGATCCTTATTCCTACGGCGATTTCGATACGGTAAACGGCGAACCGGTTTATCCCCAGGATGCGCCAGGTGGGATACAGGGTTTTCCGGGGATTTCACCGATATCCGCGGTGGATGAAAACCGCGATGTCTGGTCCATCTACGTGGATACTGAATACGAATTTTCGGACACGCTGCTGGTGAGTGCTGCGATTCGCTACGATGACTACGATGATTTTGGTGACACAACCAACTACAAGCTCGCGGCAAACTGGGGCATAACCGATACGGTGCGTTTGCGCGGCTCGTTCAGTACCGGTTTTCGCGCGCCCTCAATGCAGCAGTTGTATTTCAACAATATCAGCACTCAGTTTGTGACCAACCCCGCCGATCCCGACGGCCCCCAGATCTCTACCCAAGTGGGCACCTTCAGGAATGACAGTGCGCTTGCCGAAGCGATAGGCATTCCGCAGTTGAAGGAAGAGACTTCTAACAACTACAGTGCCGGTATTGTATGGAATCCCCTTGACCAGCTCAGTATCACTTTCGATTACTACTATATTGAAATCGACGACCGCATTGTGATCAGCAATCAACTGGTCGCCGCTGATGACCCCAGTGGCACACTGGGTGCCGCCCTGCAGGCCGTGGGGGCCAATTCGGCACAGTTTTTCCTCAACGGCGCGAATACCGAAACCAAGGGTTTTGACCTGATAGCTACCTACGACGGTATCAACATCGGATCCGGTACGCTGGATATCGTGCTGGCGGGCAATACCACCGAAACCGAAGTGGTCAAGGTCTATACCGACGGGGGGCTGTCCGATGTAGACCCCAGAGTGGTCTTCGGTAGTCAGGCCGTATCAATTATCGAGGACTGGCAGCCGAAAGATCGAATCAGCCTCACGGGCTACTTCCACTTCGATAATATCGAAGCCAATGTATCTTTCAATCAATTCGGCAAGTACAAGATTGAAGACACTGGCACGCAAACCTATGGCGCGGTCATTTTGACGGATGTACATGCCCGGTACAGTTTCGACAACGGCTTTAGCGTCAATGCCGGCGGCAACAATATCTTCGACGAGTACCCCGACAAGAACAAGATCGGTAACAGCCGGGGCGGCACCCTGGAGGATGCGGATACCGGGGAGATCATCGTCAGTAGCCCAGGTGTCTTTACCTACTCACGCCGCTCGGCACCTTTTGGCTTCAATGGTGCCTACTGGTACGCTGGGGTTTCCTACGAGTTTTAGGTAACTACCGGGTCGCGAAGGGCAGGTAGCAATCTGCCCTTTTATTGACAGTCTGCATTTTTAGCGAAAGCTACCTGAAGGCGCGCCCGTCTCCGTAAATCATAGGGTTCCAAATCAGAATGATTGTGCTACCTTTTCCTGGTACCACTACATTCTCTCCATACACACTCAGGGACGCCTATGCGCTGGGACGATATAGACAAGCAGGTATGCTCAGTAGCCAGGGCGCTGTCCATTGTGGGTGAACGTTGGACCATGTTAATCATCCGGGACGCCTTTCTCGGCACCCGGCGTTTCGACCAGTTCCAGTCTAACCTGGGGATTACACGCCACCGATTGTCCGAGCGGCTGGGTAAATTGGTGGATCAGGGGGTGTTGGTGAAGGTGCCCTATCACGACCGGCCAGTGCGTTACGAATATCGCCTCACCCGCAAGGGGCTGGGCCTTTATCCGGTGTTGATGAGCCTCGCCCGCTGGGGCGACGAATGGATGGACAAAGGGGAGGGTGCGCCACTGGAGTATATACACCAGAAGTGCGGCAAGTTGACCCGCCCTACACTCACCTGCAATGAGTGCGGCGAACCGCTGCGACCAGAGGAGGTCAGGCCGCAGCTTGGGCCGGCATTGAACAAGCTGTCGACGGAGCTTGGCGAGGAGGGCGGATCGCACCCGGATATACCGCCCATGCTGAGGCGTTCGATGACGCCCCAGGCCTGAACGGGCTATTTCGCAGCAGCAAGCGCCTGCTCGATGTCCGCCAGAATGTCATCGATGTGCTCGATACCGATTGACAGGCGTACCATATCTTTAGTGACGCCAGCGGAGGCGAGCTCCTCGTCGTTGAGCTGGCGGTGTGTGGTGCTGGCCGGGTGGCAGGCAAGGGATTTTGCGTCGCCGATATTCACCAGTCGCAGTATGAGTTGCAAGGCGTCGATAAACCGGCAACCTGCCTCGAACCCGCCTTCAATACCGAAACTGAGTATCCCCGCTGCCTTGCCACCGCAGAACGTCTTGCAATTATCCCGATAGGGACTGTCTTTCAGGCCCGCGTAATTCACCCATCGCACCTGCGGATGTTTCTGCAGGTACTTCGCCACTTTCTTGGTGTTTTTGCAATGTTTCTTCATACGCAGGCTGAGGGTTTCCAGGCCCTGCATAAGCAGGAAGGCGCTGTGGGCTGACAAAGCCGCGCCGGTATTACGCAGAGGGACTACCCGGCAACGTGCGATATAAGCCGCTGCGCCCATGGCCTCGGTGTAAACAACGCCGTGATAGGAAGGGTCAGGGGTATTCATAATGGCAAAGCGGTCGGCGTTGGCAGCCCAGTCAAATTTTCCCGAGTCGACAATAGCGCCGCCGATAGTTGTGCCGTGGCCGCCGATGTACTTGGTAAGCGAATGCACGGCGATATCGGCACCGTGGTCAAATACCTTGCACAACACCGGTGTCGCCACGGTATTGTCAACAATCAGGGGTACACCGGCCGCATGGGCAATATCCGCCCATTTGCGGATGTCGACAATATTCCCCGCAGGGTTGCCGATAGATTCGCAGAACAGTGCCGTGGTATTTTCGTCAATCAATGAAGCAGCAGTATTGAAGTCGTCGGCTTTGGCAAACCGCACTTCGATACCCTGGCGAGGGAAGGTGTGCGCAAACAGGTTGTAAGTGCCGCCGTAAAGTTGGGTGGTGCTGACAATATTGCTGCCCACCTGGGAGATCGCTTCGATGGCGTATCGAATGGCCGCCATGCCGGAGGCAACGGCCAATGCACCGACCCCACCTTCCAGCTCGGTCAGGCGCTGTTCCAGTACGGCATTGGTCGGGTTCATGATGCGGCTATAGATATTTCCCGGTACTTTCAGGTCAAACAGGTCGGCCCCGTGCTGGGTATTATCGAAGGTATAAGAGGTGGTCTGGTAGATTGGCGTGGTCGCAGCGTGCGTGGTGGGGTCACCCGCATAACCCGCGTGCAGGGCAATTGTTTCAGGCTTCATACTGGTTTCTCACTTGTCTGGATACAACTCGCCGACATGGCGCGAAGAGCAGAGCTTAGCAAACACTGCGCTGGACGCAACCGCAGCGGGCATCGGGCGAATACTCGGGAGCAAGGTAACTCGTATTTGCTGCGCGCCCTGCGTAGAATTCAGCGCTTGGCAGTCACGGAGAATTCAGGGTTTTGACTATTTCTATAGCAACATTTGCCCGGGTGGCCGAACTACTCGGCAGAGAACCACGCGGCCTGGAAGCCATTGCGGTTACTGCTGCGGACGGTAGTCCGGTGGTAATCCGCGTCGCCTCTCTGGTTGATGAAACCCCGTTTCCCACCCTGTTCTGGCTGGTGGACCCCGGCCTGGCCTACCGCATCGATAGAGCGGAGGCGGGCGGGTTAATCAAACGCTTGCAGCAGCGTATCGATGGCGATACTGCCCTACAGCAGAAAATGCGCGGGGACCACCAGGCATATATCGTCTTACGCGACAGCTTTATCTCCAGCGCGGTGCAACAGCGCTTGGATGCGCTGGGATATGGCGAGGTGCTGGCCCACAAGGGCATTGGGGGCATAGCAGATTTCACTCGGATTCGCTGCCTGCACACCTGGTACGCCGCCCACCTTGTGGTGCCCAATACGGTGGGCGAACTATTGGAACAGTGGTGGCTTGAACAGGACGCTTAGACGGCGCGTCGGCCCTACAACCACTTTTTCCGCTTGAATACGTAGACCAGCAGTGACGCCGTGCCGCCCATCGCGGCCAGGGCAAAGAAATAGCCGTATTCCATATGCAACTCAGGCATGTTGTCGAAATTCATGCCATAGAGGCCCGCCAGAAAGCTCAGTGGAACAAAGATTGCGGTGATGATAGTAAGTATCTTCATCGTGGTGTTCAGTTCGTGCGAACTGATGGAAATATAGCCCTCCACCAGGTCACCGCAGATTTCATAATACATACTGGTGAGGCTGAACAGGCGCTCACAACGGTCTCGGAGGGCGCGCCACAAGTGTCGGTTTTCGTCTTCCCCTGTGCCGAGGTGGCGCGGCTCCTCGCCCAGGATTTGTTCTAACAGCCGATTGTGGTAATTGAAAATACGGCGCAGCTTACGCAGCTCCGAACGGTAGCCCACCAGTTCCGTCATGATACTGTCCGAGGGCCGGCTTAGCAGGTTTTCCTCCAACTCTCCCAGGTGGTTTTCGAAGGCAAGAATTTTCTGCAGATAGCGATCGGATGCGTAATCGATAATTCTAAGCGCCAGACTACCCGGGTTGAACGGGGCGAGAGCCTTTCCGGCTTCTGACCAGGTTCTGTTTATACTGAGCGACTCGTCACGATGGATGGTGACCAGGTAGTTCTCCCCTACGAAAAACCCAATCTGCTGAGGGGTTAATACCAGGTGTTCATCAAGTGCAATAATGCCGCGAAACAGGATAAACGTGTTGTTTGCGAAGGCGTGAATTTTCGGGGGTTGACGCGCCTGCTGGATGTCGCTGATGGCGATCTCATGGCAACCAAGCGCCAGCAGGCGGCTTTTCATATCGCTGGAAATGCCGCCTTCGATGTCCAGCCACAGGCAGCCATCCGGGTTGTCCTGCCATTGCTGCAGTAGTGCTTCTTCACCGTCTTTGACGCTGCCATCATTGCCAACAACTTTAGTGCGAATTTTCATGGTATCGACATTTCCCGGTCGCTTAGGGTGTAAAGATGCTTTCTGCAATTACTGTCAGATGATAGCATTAGAATAACTGGACTTATCATAGTAGTAAGATCTGGATAGCACATGCGGTTTTCCTCGTCAGTGGCTGCCGGTGTCCTGAAATAAGAAATGCGAGGCAGCGCATTTGCCCAATCCTGGGTGGGCAGAGCATTCACTCGTACTCACCCCTGCACAAGAGGATTTTCCTGACATGGTGCAAGCCAAGATTAAGTCTCCCCAGCCCTATACGCGGGTAAAGCCGCGCTCGACCATTGATTGGTCAACGTACGACCCAGCGGGGTTTTACGACGAAATTATTGCCGCCAATGGCAAGGCGCGCCCGGCCAGTCGCAGTCTGGTGGAATTCATTGGCAAGCAAACCATGAAACACCTTGTGTCCAGGCAGCAGGCGGCGGACCTCGCGATCCAGGAAATGGGTGTGTCCTTTACGGTATATAGCGAAGGCCAAAACATAGATCGTTCCTGGCCGATGGACATCATTCCCCGCGTCATACCCTTGCGGGAGTGGCAGGTACTGGAAAGGGGCCTGATACAGCGCGTAACAGCCCTGAATATGTTCATCAACGATTTGTACAACAAGCAACAGATTCTCAAGGACAAAGTCGTTCCCCGGGATATTATCGACAGTTCTCCTGAATTTCTTAAAGAGTGTGTGGGGGCCAAGCCGCGTTATGGTGTCTGGTCCCACATTTGTGGCTCCGACCTGGTTCGCGATGGCGATGGCACCGTATATGTGTTGGAGGATAACCTGCGGGTACCCTCAGGTGTCTCCTATATGCTGGAGAACAGGGCAATAAGCAAAAGAGTGCTACCGCAATTGTTCGATCGCAACTCGATTCAGCCGGTGGCTGACTACCCGTCGCAACTGTTTGAAATGCTGGCATCGCTGTCTCCACGTGCGGTAAAACACCCGGAGATAGTGGTCATGACGCCGGGAGTGTTTAATTCCGCCTATTTTGAGCACGCCTATCTGGCACAGCGCATGGGCGCCGAACTGGTTGAGGGTGCCGATCTGGTCGTGGGAAACGACGACAAGGTTTACATGAAGACCATACGTGGGCTGTCCCAGGTTGACGTGATTTATCGTCGTATTAACGATGATTACCTGGATCCGGACGTCTTCCGGCCGGAGTCCACACTGGGCACGCCGGGCCTCTTTCGCGCCTGGCGCAAAGGCAATGTAGGGCTGGCCAATGCTCCCGGCGCCGGGGTGGCTGACGATAAGGTGATCTACACCTTTGTGCCGGCGATCATAAAGTACTATCTGGGCGAGGATCCGATCATACCCAATGTGCCATCCTTCCTCTGCATCAACCCACAGCATCGCAAACATGTGTTGGAGAATCTCGCCACCATGGTGGTGAAACCCGCGAATGAATCCGGTGGTTACGGTATGTTGATAGGGCCTGCCTCAACGAAAAAGGAGCGGACACTGTTTGCCGGACTAATCAAGAAAAACCCGCGTAACTATATGGCCCAGCCCGCGCTCAAACTGTCCACGGCCCCCACCTTGTGCGGCAACAATATTGAGCCTCGGCACCTGGATCTGCGCCCATTTATATTGGCGGGTAAGAATCACTATGTAACACCCGGTGGCCTGACCAGGGTCGCACTGCGAAAAGGCTCCCTGGTGGTGAACTCCTCTCAGGGCGGTGGTAGTAAAGATACCTGGATCGTGGATACGGAGGCCAGTTGATGTTAGCCAGAACTGCGGAGCGGGTCTATTGGCTTGGGCGTTTTCTGGAGCGGGCTGAAAACACAGCTCGACTTATTCTTGTTCGCCACCAGGCTATTCTCGATTTGCCCAAGGAGGTGCAGCCAGGCTGGGATCTCCTGTTGCATGTGCTCGGGGCTGAGGAGGGTTTTGCTGCCCTGCCGGGGGTGGCTAATGAAAAAAATATCATCAGCTATGTGTTCGGTGAGCGGGAGAATCCGTCATCCATCATCAGCTCGCTCACCTGTGCACGGGAAAATATGCGTACCTCGCGAGAAATATTACCCAGCGAGACCTGGGAACGGATTAACAGTCTGTATCTCAGCGTGGCTCGGCGCAGCCAGAAGGATCTGCCTCGCGGGGTGCGCCACTCGGTGCTCAATAATATTGTGCAGTCCTGTCAGCAGATAACGGGCATGCTCGCCGGAACCATGAACCAGGATGCTGCCTATCAGTTTGTTCGTCTGGGCCGTAATCTTGAGCGCGCCGACATGAGTACGCGCATTATCGATGCGGCATCAGCGGGTCTTCTGGGGGAGGCCGAGGATATTTCCCCTTATCGCAATGTACTGTGGATTAGTGTGCTGCAATCGCTCAGCGCCTACCAGATGTACCGCCTCAACGTGCAGCGCAATGTCAGCCCGGAAGATGTGCTGGAATTTCTATTCCAGAGCGAGGTCTTTCCACGGGCCGTGGCCCATTGCCTGGGGGAATTGAAGCACAGTATGCAGCAGTTACCTGAACACAAGCCGGCCCTGGACGCCATAGGTCGTGTGCGGCACCGTCTCAGTACGATGGACAGCAGCAGGCTGGCCGGCATGGCCCTGCATGAATTCATTGATGAGTTACAGGTCGAGTTGGAAGCGGTGCATGGGGCGATAACCAATACCTGGTTTACGCCGGGTGAAAACCCCTGAGTTGAGTTTTCGCGCTAGCGCCTGCCTCTTGCCCCCAGCTGCCAAAAGGGCGTCATCGGTGGTATATTGTTCGGCTTTTTAGGGGCCCTTACCCCGAAAGCCTAGCCGGATGGACGACACCATGAACCCCAGCACAGACGACCTGCGTATTCGCGGGACAACCCAATTAATTTCACCTGAAGAACTGATCGCCGACGTCAAGGTCAGCGACCGCGCCGCGGAGACGGTAGCCAGTGCACGGCAGGGTATTCATCGTATACTGGCCGCCGAAGATGACCGCCTGGTGGTAGTTGTCGGCCCCTGTTCGATTCATGACCCCGCTGCTGCACTCGAATATGCCGCGCTATTGAAAGCTACAGCTGAGAAGGTCCGTGAGGACATTCTTGTGGTGATGCGCGTCTACTTCGAAAAGCCGCGCACCACGGTGGGGTGGAAGGGACTGATCAATGATCCGGATCTCAATAACACCTTCCAGATCAGCAAGGGCCTGCATCTGGCGAGAACGCTTCTACTGGATCTCGCCGATCTGGGCATGCCAGCAGGTACGGAATACCTGGACCTGATCAGCCCGCAATATATAGCCGACCTGGTTTCATGGGGTGCTATCGGTGCCCGCACCACCGAGAGCCAGACGCACCGCGAACTGGCCTCGGGCCTGTCCTGCCCAGTGGGGTTCAAGAACGCCACCGACGGCGATATCCAGGTGGCTGTTGACGCTATCAAGTCCGCCTCCCAGCCGCACCATTTTTTGTCGGTCACCAAGCAGGGCCACTCTGCGATATTTCAAACGGCGGGTAACGAGGATTGTCATGTGATATTACGCGGCGGCAAGCATCCCAATTACGATATGTTTTCAGTGGATGACACCGGCGCGTTATTGACCAAGGCCGGCCTTTCGGCGCGTATTATGATCGATGCCAGTCATGCCAATAGTCGCAAAATTCCTGCACGTCAGATCGACGTGGCCAGTGATATTGCCACGCAGGTGGCCCGAGGAAGTCACAGTATTTTCGGCCTGATGCTGGAGAGCAATCTGCTAGAGGGGCGGCAGAACGTCGTAGAGGGCCAGGCGCTTACCTATGGGCAGAGCATTACCGACCCTTGTATAAACTGGCAGGACACCGAGGCTGTGCTGCATGAACTTGCCACTGCCGCTCGCTTGCGGCGGGAACGATCCTAGGCGCTGATATCCACCGCGGTTTCACCGCGATAGCTTTTGCGGGGTGGCAGGCCCTTCGCTGATGGGCGTTTGTTCCATCCAGCTTTTGAACAGCATATACCAGATAGCGAGTACTACCGCGCCTGCAAAGAGACCTATAATACCGGCGCTAATCATGCCACCGATTGCACCTATCAATATAATTGGCATGGGAATGTCGAGGCCGCGCCCCATTAACAATGGTTTCAACAGGGTGTCACTGAAGCCGGCGAACAGCATCCATACGGTGAAGATGACAGCGGGCGTGGTTCCGTAGTGCGCAAACGCGTAGAGGATGATCGGGCCGACCAATATGATAGTGGGCAACTGGGCTATTGTGAGGAACAGGATCAGGGCCGTCCATATCGAAGCGCCGGGAACGCCCAGGATGAACAGGCCCAGGGCACACAGTGCAGTCTGTATTACCGCTACCCCTACAACACCCTGCAGTACACTGCGAACAGTGCCAACGCACATGGCTGCCCATTCCCCGCCGGGTTTTTCCCCGCCCAGGCGTAAAAACAGCTTGTGGGCTGCCGCGCCAGAGGCATCCGCGTATGTCATGAAGCCACCGGCTATGGCCAGTGACACCACGAACATCAGCACGCTCGCGACCCCTGACCCGAGCATACCGGCCATGTAGGTGGCGGCGCCTTTAAGATGCGGCGCGATCTGCATCATGGCCTCCTGCAGATTGTTGTGTGCCAGCGACCACGCCTCGTAAATCTTTTCGCCGACGATTGGCCAGTCGGCTACACTCGCATTGGGGCCGGGTATCCGCAACTGGCCAACGCTCACCTGCCCGGATAATGACCTGACTGTCGTTAGCAGGGCATCCGTAAGCTGGTAGCAGGGTACTACCAGAAAGAGAATGAGAAACAAGGTCAGCAGTGTTGCCGCCAACCCGCGGCGACCGCCCAGCCAACCCTCGATACGTCGGGTCAGAGGGAAAGCGGCGATGGCGATGATCCCGCCCCAGGCCAGCGGGAGGAGGAAGGGACGAACAATGTCGTAGGTCAAGACCAGCAGCACGAAGATCAGACCGATACGCAGTGCCGATTCCACCATATTGCGGACGAAGAGTGTGTCGAAACCGGCGTTTGGGTCTTGTAATTCCACAGCTATCTTCCTCAATCAGGTCTATTTTCTCAACCTGGCACCGATCAGGCTTGCCACAATTATCGCCAGATAGAAAGTACCCGCTATGGCCTGCAGGTAGGCCAGTGTTTTGCTAATCGGCACTGCAGGGCTGATATCACCATAACCCAGAGTCGCCAGCGTTACATAACTGAAATACAGGATCTGGGGAAAAGTGTCCACTCCAGCGTCAGGGGTAATTCCAGTGAAAGCGCCGGGGTTGAAATACAGGATGATCGCATAGAGCGAGGCCCAGATTAGGCCTAGCAGCAGGTAGATCGCGAGGGTGCCCACGATGGCATTCGTTCTGGTGATCGGGGTAAAGAGCACCTGGTGGCTGCACTCAATAGTGGTGCCGATGAAAAATGCCAGGCCGAGCATACGATAAGCCAGAGTCACTTCGGGTGTGTTATCGAAGAATGCCATCGCGGCTACGATCAGGCACAACACAATTGTGACACCGACAAAACGACGCCAGTGCGGCCCGAAATTCAGGGTGTAATAAGTGACTACCAGCGTGGCCAACGTCATAAGCAGGCTAAAGTGAACGCTCAAACCTGTGTGGATCGAGTGCCCCATAGCGGAAACCAGCAACAAGGCCACCAGCGCTACTGTAAGAAAAATGAAATTATTTTGCAGGTTAACGCCGCTCACACTTTTGACCCTGGTCGCCTGAAAGAATCATAACTGAGGCCGTAAAGCCAAAACGCAACCCCACGTTTTCTGGTAGCGGCGCCAGCTTTAACCGTACAGGAATACGTTGCGCCAGCTCACAGGTTACACGGTACCCTGCATTGACTGGTCCGGATAGGCCATCAGGGTCACGCGCGCCGGATCGCCGATCTGAAAATTGATATTGGAAATGTAACCATCAACTGATGCATGCACACGAGTGTAGCTGAGATTCAGTTTGGTACTTCGCAGATTCTCCTCGGCTACCTCTATCTGGCTGAGGGATTGCAATTTGTTCAGCACTCCGACAGTCAGCCACGCTCCGAGTAACGCAAGGGAAAATACGGGTACCAATGGCGAGACATAAGACGTCCCCCAGGGCCAACTCATGGGGGTAAATGGTTCCCAGCCCCCGCCAAGGGCCTCTTACAGAGTCACTGCCGGGTTGGCCACTGGAGCCGAGCAGTGTTTCTGCCACTAGACTCACCGCATGGTGGGAGCCAAAACTATTTCTCTTTGCCCGTTGTCGATATCAGGGTCATTCTGGTGCCATATTACGTTACACTTTTGTACGAAATAGTACCGTGGAGATAGTACAATGGACCCCAGATCAGTTAAAACCGCTGAAGATGCGAAACGTATCGTCGCTGAATCTGAGCTCACTCATGTCAAAGTAGGTCTGTTTGACATCGATGGGGTGATGCGCGGCAAGTACATGAGCATAGAGAAGTTTTTCTCCGCGCTCGATAACGGTTTCGCTTTCTGCGATGTTGTACTGGGGTGGGATTCCAACGACCAGCTCTACAGTTCGCCCGGTGTGGAATACACCGGTTGGCACACCGGCTACCCCGACGCCCCCGTCAATATTATCCCCGAGAGCTGCAGGGCCATCCCTTTCGAGGGCGATATGCTGCTGTTCCTGTGTGAGTTCGCAGGGCCTGCAGAGGCGATCTGTCCGCGCCGACTACTGTCGCGTATTCTGCAACGGGCGACCAGCATGAATTTTGACGTTCAGGCAGCCTTTGAGTACGAATTTTTTCTGTTTGATGAAACGCCAGACTCGGTGCGCGCTAAAGGCTATCGCGATTTGAAGCCTATCACCCCCGGCTTTTTCGGTTATTCCATGTTGCGCAACTCCACGCACTCCGAGTTGTATCATGAGCTGCTCCAGCTCGCTGGCGACATGGATTTTCCCCTCGAGGGTTTGCATACGGAAACCGGCCCGGGGGTGCTGGAAGCCGCCATATCGGTGGATAACGCCGCTGCGGCAGCTGACAAGGCGGCATTATTCAAAACATTTGCCAAGGTGTGGGCGCAGCGCCGGGGCTTAATGGCCACTTTTACGGCCAAATGGTCTAATGATTACCCCGGCCAATCAGGCCATATCCATGTGTCGCTGCGCGAGCGGGCAGGCGGGGCCGCCGTTTTCCACGACCCCTCGCAGCCAATGAACATGAGCAAGTTGCAGCGCCATTTTATCGCGGGACAGCAACGACTGATGCCGGAATTACTGGTGATGTACTCCCAGACCGTGAATGCCTTTTCGCGGATGGTGCCCGGCTTTTGGGCACCTACTGATGCCACCTGGGGTTGCGAGAATCGCACTACAGCTCTGCGTCTCATACCTGGCAGCGCCAAGTCCCAGCGTGTGGAATTTCGCCTTGGCGCCGCTGATGCCAATCCCTATATTGCACTGGCTGCCGCATTGGGGTCTGGCCTGTACGGCATTGAGAACGAGCTGGAGCCACTGGCGATGGTCAGCGGTAATGCCTATGAACAGGAACACCCGAAGGAACTCGCTCTGGCCAACAATATAATGGATGCGGCTGCTGGCCTGCGCGCCTCAATGGCGGCAGACGATTTGTTTGGGCGTGAATTTGTCGAGCACTATGCGGCCACCCGGGAGTGGGAGGGCAGGGAGTATCACAAGCACATTTCGGACTGGGAAAAACAACGTTATTTCGAAATCATCTGAACAGGTGACAGCAAGATGAACGGTAAAAGGTAAGGGAATGGGCTACCAGGATCTCAGCGGAAATTGGAACCTCCCTACCAGTATAGTCGCTGGCGAGGGCACAATTGCGCAATTGCCCGACTGTTGCAAGCAGCTGGGTATGGTCAGGCCCCTGATGGTGACAGATCCGGGTCTGGCCGTGCTACCTATGGTAGAGGCAGCCCTGGCAGGCTGCCGTAGTGACGGCATAGAGGCCGGCTTGTTCAGCAATATCAAGAGCAATCCCTGCGGTCAAAATGTGGCCGATGGTGTTCTGGCATTCGCCGCGGGTGGGCACGACGGTATCATCGCCTTCGGTGGAGGCTCTGCCATTGACGCTGCAAAAGCCATTGCTCTGATGGTTGGCCAGCAACGTCCACTGTGGGACTTTGTTGATCTGGGTGACAACTGGCTGCGGGCGGAAGAGTCCGGCATTGCGACAATCATCGCCGTACCCACGACTGCCGGCACCGGTTCCGAGGTGGGCCGGGCCGCGTTGATCACCGATGAGGAACGCCATGTCAAAAGTATTATCTTTCATCCGAGGTTGTTACCGGCGCGAGTGATTCTGGACCCTGCGCTGACCGTGGGACTACCTGCCAATATTACCGCGGCAACCGGTATGGACGCCTTGTCGCATAATCTCGAGGCCCTGTGTTCGCCGGTGTATCACCCGATGGCAGAAGGTATCGCAGTGGAGGGCATTCGCCTGATTGGCGAGCATCTGTTGCAGGCAGTGGAGAACGGTGGCGATATTGCTGCCCGCATGCACATGCTTACAGCGTCCTCAATGGGTGCTACCGCTTTCCAGAAGGGACTGGGTGCGATGCATGCTCTGGCACACCCCCTGGGGGCCCTGTACGACGCTCATCATGGCCTGCTCAACGCCGTGCTTATGCCCTATGTGTTGTTGGCAAATCGATCGGTTGTGGGCGAGAAACTGGAGCGGGCCGCACGCTATATGAATCTGCGAGCTCCGGGATTCGACAGTTTTCTTGACTGGGTGTTACGGCTGCGGGCGAGCGTGGCTATTCCGCATACTTTACGCGAGCTGGGTATAGACGACAGTCGGGCTGAGTTGGTGGGGCAGATGGCGGTAGCGGACCCGACTGCGGCCACCAATCCCGCTCCCCTGGGCGCCAGGCAATATGCTGAACTTTTTTCGAGAGCAGTGAACGGTCACATGTAGGGCAACAGTGGCATTCGCGCAGCAGGTCCCTGTGCTGCACCCTCCGCAGTAGCCGTAAATTGACTCCATATTAACTATGACCCATGAGATCATTGTATCGCCATTGCGTTATCGGTTAGTGTATAACGCGTTTTCAACTCGAACCCAGAAGGAGAGTCGCAATGATTGGATATGTCACTATCGGTGTTACTGATATGGAGAAGGCAAAGAGCTTTTACAGCGAATTGCTCGCGCCCCTGGGCGCTTCCATAGTTCTTGATGCGGGCCGGATAGCGTTTATTGGCAAGGATATGGCCTCACCCATGCTGGCAGTATGTATTCCCTATAACGAGGACACACCAGCGCCGGGCAACGGTAATATGGTTGCCATCGGTCCGGGCTCGAAAGAGAAAGTGGATGAGTTTTACCACAAGGCCATTGAACTCGGGGGAACGCCTGAAGGCGAGCCCGGCCAGCGTATTGAGGATATGTTCTACGGCGCCTATTTTCGCGACCCGGACGGTAACAAAGTCTGTTTTTTCCAGTTCGGTTAACAGGCAGAGTTAAATTTCCAAATAGCCGGCGGTTCCACCAATATTTGAGATGGCTCAACCGCCCGGCTGCTCAGTGTAAATACTCGCTGGGATCTAGAATATAACGCCTACTGGCGAACTGTCTCCGACACATAAGCCCTGATAGCTGCAACAATAACAACACCCAAGGAGCTGTGCTATGTCCCCTTTATCGGAACAACAGGCGAAAGAGTACTGGCGCCGAAATGTATCCCTGATGGTCAAGTTAATGGTGATCTGGTTTGTCGTAAGTTTTGGCTGCGGCATTCTGCTGTTTGATTTTCTCAACCAGTTTCAGCTTGGTGGCTATAAGCTTGGCTTCTGGTTTGCCCAGCAGGGCTCGATCTACACCTTTGTCATCCTGATCTTCTACTACGCCAGGAAAATGGCTGCGCTGGACATAGAGTTCGGCGTGGAAGAAGAATAGGAGTAGTTGGTATGGATCTGCAACAACTCAGCTACCTGTTCGTGGGTGTGACTTTCGCCCTGTATCTCGGGATCGCTTTCTGGGCCCGGGCCGGATCAACCAGAGATTTCTACGTAGCCGGCGGCGGCGTACACCCTGTGGCCAATGGTATGGCCACCGCCGCTGACTGGATGTCTGCCGCGTCTTTTATCTCCATGGCGGGCATGATTTCGTTTATGGGCTATGGCGGTTCCGTGTTTCTTATGGGCTGGACCGGCGGTTATGTCATCCTGGCCATGTTGCTGGCACCCTACTTGCGCAAGTACGGCAAATTTACCGTACCGGAGTTTATCGGCGACCGCTTCTATTCCAGGACTGCACGGGTGGTGGCGGTTATCTGCCTGATACTCTGCTCGGTAACCTATGTTATCGGCCAAATGAAAGGGGTGGGTGTAGCGTTTTCCCGCTTTCTGGAAGTGGAGTACGCCACAGGCCTGTTTGTGGGCATGGTAATCGTATTTTTTTATGCGGTACTGGGGGGCATGAAGGGAATCACCTATACCCAGATTGCCCAGTATTGTGTGTTAATTATGGCGTATACCATTCCTGCGATTTTTATCAGCCTGCAGTTGACTGGCAACCCGATACCGCAACTCGGCCTCGGCGGCACTATCGCGGGAACCGAGGTCTACCTGCTCGACATGCTGGACCAAATCGTCGTTGATCTAGGCTTCAAACAATATACGACAGACGTGCGCCTCAGTACCCTGAACATGTTTGCCTATACTATGTCCCTGATGATCGGCACCGCGGGTCTGCCCCATGTGATCATCCGCTTCTTCACCGTGCCCAGGGTGAAGGACGCACGCTCCTCTGCGGGCTGGGCCCTGGTATTTATCGCCATTCTGTACACCACCGCACCTGCAGTGGGCGCCATGGCTCGTCTAAACCTCATGCTCACCATAGAGCCGGAACAGGATGAGTTTCTGGTCTACGCTGAGCGGCCCCAGTGGTTCAAGAACTGGGAGACAACTGGCCTGCTCAAGTATGAGGATATGAACGGCGATGGCCTGGTAGAGTACAGTGCCGATCCTGCTACCAACGATATGGTCAAGATCGACAACGACATCATGGTGCTGGCAAACCCGGAAATTGCACAACTGCCCAACTGGGTGATCGCACTGGTGGCGGCAGGCGGTCTGGCGGCGGCACTGTCCACCGCGGCTGGTCTGTTACTGGCCATCGCCTCCGCCATTTCGCACGACCTTCTCAAGGGCATCATCGCGCCGGGTATCAGCGAGAAACAGGAGTTGATGGCCAGCCGCATCGCCATGGCATTCGCTATACTGGGTGCTGGATATCTCGGGCTCAACCCACCCGGTTTTGCCGCGGGAACAGTGGCGCTGGCTTTCGGCCTGGCGGCGTCTTCCATATTCCCGGCCTTGATGATGGGCATATTCAGTAACCGGGTGAACAAGGAGGGGGCGATTGCGGGAATGGTTGCCGGTATCGGTGTGACCCTGTTTTATGTCTTTCAGCACAAGGGCATCATGTTCATCCCCGGTACCAGCTTCCTCGGCGATATGCAGCCAAACTGGTTTCTTGGCATAGAGCCGAACGCCTTCGGTGTCGTTGGCGCGGTGGTAAACTTCGCGGTGGCGGCGGCAGTGACCAGTGTTACTGCCGCACCACCGGCAAGCGTGCGTGCACTGGTTGAACATATTCGTATCCCGGCAGGCTCCGGCACGACCGGTGACCACTGAATACGCGTTGCTCCGCTGTCATTGCGCTAGAGTCCGCTTTTACGAGGATAATGTAGCATGGTGTTCACCAATAAACATGTTGTAACTGCCATGATAGTGGCGCCGCTACTGGCCATTATGGCGTGGATTGGCGCGGGGCAATTTGCCGGTGAAACACCTGGGGCTGCCGTTCCCGGAAAAGCCTATCCGCTGATGGAACAAAGTAACTGTCGCTATGCGAGTGGGGCCTGTGATGTCGAGAACGAGACGTTCCGTCTGCGGCTGACAGCGGCCGTTGCCGGCGGTAGTGAGTTGCTGCTGACTTCTTCGCACCGGCTGGATGGCGTGGTAGTGGGTGTTGGCTTGCCGGAGGAGGAAACGCAACCGGACGCAATGCGCACCGTCGGCGGCCAGCGACAGGAGTGGCGCGTAAAACTGGGCGCTGCCCCAATGCCGGCGCAACGCATTCGGCTGGTGGCTATGGCCCTGGGCAGCAGCTACTTCGCCGATGTCGACACCGCCTTTCTTCAGCCACGGGATAACTGAGCGTATCCATGGTTATTGAAACTGAGCCGGGCGACTCCATCTTTTCCTCGCAGCTGACGCAGGACAATGCCCCGTCTGAACTGGCGACCTCCGAACTGCTGCCCATTGCCAAGTTCCTGGCGCAATCACTGCCCTTTAACGAGTTGCCAGCGGCAGAGCTCTACCGGGTCGTCGGGCAGGTCGTGGTGCAGTATCACTGCCGCGGGGAATTGTTTAATCGTGATACCGAAGAGGCCGGGCTGCGACTTGTGCGCAGCGGTGCCGTGGATTTAAGGGACAGTGACAATAAGCTTCTGGACAGACTGGGGGAGGGTGAGAGTTTCCATATCGGTGGTCTGAACGCGGAGCGAGGTGAGGTGCGAGCCACAGTCATAGAGGATGCCTTGCTCTACCGTCTGCCCGATACCGCCTTTCGGAAGTTGCGTGCAAGCAATCGCCGCTTTGATCGTTACTTCAGTAGGCAGAGAAACCGTCGCTTGCGCCGGGCTGCGCGCTACCAGCCTGAGCCCAATACCATGATGCAGGAGGTAGCTACCATCATGAGTACCCGCCTGCTCACTGTGACTCCGACAGATACGGTGCAACATGCAGCACAGGCCATGGCGGCGCGCCGGGTCTCATCCGTCTTTGTCGTAGACGGCGAGAATCTGGTCGGCATCATTACCGACCGCGACCTGCGCGTTCGCGTTGTCGCTCCGGCCCTGCCGCCAGACACTCCGGTGAGCGCGATCATGACATGCGATCCCGAGACGATAGACGCCAGCCAGAGCATTTTTTCCACCACACTGTTGATGACGCAGCGCGCTTACCACCATCTGCCCGTGATGCTGGATGGGCAGCTTGCGGGCATTGTTACCACCTCCGACCTGATTCTTGCAAAACAGGATGATCCGGTCTACCTGGTACAGGCTATCTCGCGTCAGCACGAGGTAGATGGCATAAAGAGCGTGGTAGCTGGCACTGCAAACCTGATGATTCAGTGGGTGAACTCGGGAATGCGGGCGCAGCAAGTCGGCCAGATTCTAACCGCAATCAGCGACGCCGTTACCATTCGCCTGATCCAGATAGCCGAGGAAAAACTGGGGCCTGCCCCCGTGACCTGGTGTTGGCTGGGCTTTGGCTCCCAGGCTCGCGCGGAGCAATTATTGGCAGCGGACCAGGACAACGGCATCATCATCGACGACTCTGTAACAGACCAGCAGCTTCCCTGGTTTACGGACATGGCCGAAATGGTTTGCGACGGGCTGAACACCTGCGGTTATGTCTACTGTCCTGGCGATATCATGGCGAGTACCAGAGCGTGGCGCCAGCCACTGTCGTGCTGGCAGCACAAAATACAGCGCTGGGTGACTACGCCCACACCCGAGGCGACCATGCGGGTGAGTATTTTTTTCGACTTGCGCTGTATTCATGGCGCGTCTGCCTTATGCGAGCAGTTGCAGAAAACCATGTTAGACCAGTCATCTGCCAATTCCATATTCCTGGCCGCGTTGGCCGCCAATGCGCTGGACACCAGGCCGCCGCTGGGTATTTTTCGGCGCTTTGTGTTGGATCGCGATGGTGAGCATTGCGACTACCTGGATTTAAAAAAGCGCGGAGTGTTACCGATCACCGAAATGGTCCGGCTACGGGCGCTGACCAACAAGGTCAGTGCGGTGAATACCGAGGAGCGTTTGCGGGTGTTGGTGCAGGCACAGCACATGACCATCGCAGACAGTCGTAACTTGCTGGACGCTTTGCAGTTTATCCAGCACCAGCGAATCAAACACCAGTGCGTTCAGATTGTTCGCGGTGACAAGATTGACAATTTTATCAACCCGAAAGAGCTGCCACAAATGGCAAGAGAGCAACTGCGTGATGCCTTTACGATCATCGACGATGCGCAGTTTGCCATCAGACAGACCTTCAGGGCAGGAATGGGCTGATGTGGCAGTTGCGCCTGCGGCGGCTGGCATACGGCAGTCGGGTGGCGGGCACGGACCTGCGACGCTGCTGGCAAACAGCGTTGCCTGCCAACGGCCAGGACTGGCGGCAGGTACCTTTTCTGGTAGTAGACGCAGAAATGTCCTCGCTGGATGTAAACGAGGGTGAGCTGTTAAGTGTCGGTTGGGTGGTGATTGAAGAGGGCGCTATTGCCCTGGACTCCGCCCGTTACCATCGGGTCAGGCCAGTAAACCCGGTGGGCCAGAGTGCCACTATACATAGCCTGCGAGATTGTGAGCTCAGTGCTGCGCAGGGGTCGGCTGAAGTGCTGGCGCAACTGCTGCTTGCCGCGGCCGGCAAGGTGCTGGTATTTCACAATGCGGCCCTGGATATGGCCTATCTCAACAGGGTGTGCAAACGCGCATTCACCGCGCCGATATTGCTACCCTTTGTCGATACCCTGCTGCAGGAAGAGTCGCTGTTGCGCAGGCGAGGGCTGGCGATAAAGCCCGGCGACTTGCGCTTGCACGCCTGCCGTAAACGCTATCAACTGCCTGTATACCCTGGACACAACGCGTTGCTGGACGCCTTGGCGACGGCAGAGTTATTGCTCGCCATGGCGGCTCACAGAAGCGGCGGCAGGCACTTTGCCCTCCGCCAGCTACTGTGATGGCAATGCAGTAATGGGCTTACTCAGGCGGCCAGTTTGGCAATAATATTCTCTGCCAGTGAATTCAACCCGGCCACCGGGTCTCTCCCCAATACAAAAAGCGGCACAATCACCCGGGACACGCCGATATCTTCAAACGCCTTGATAGCGTCCAGGCCCCCCTGGTTGTCCCACATGGAGGTGATTTCAACCGTGTTGTAATCCCGGCCATGCTCGGTACAGACAGATTTGAGTTCTTCCAGCATCGGCGCCAGGCTGGCGGCGTCGTTGGTGGGCGCGAACCAGCCGTCGCCGTAGCGGGCGATGCGTTCAAAGGCCTTGCCTTTTGAGCCGCCGACAACAATGGGTACCCCGCCTTTTTGTACCGGTAAAGGATAACTCTGGAAACCTGACCAACTGAGGAAATCGCTCTGGTGCTCCACCACCTCGCCAGACCAGACTTTGCGCATGGCGACGATATAGTCGTCAAAGCGTGCGCCCCTGCGTTCAAAGGGCACACCCATGGCGTCGAATTCTTCCTTCAGCCACCCGATACCAGCACCCAGCATGAAGCGCCCGTTGGAAAGCAAGTCCAGTGTGGCAGCTTGCTTGGCCAGTAATAGCGGGTTGGCCTGGGAGAGAATATTTACCCCGGTGCCCAGGCGCAGAGTCTTGGTCTGTGCCGCCACGGCTGTAAGCGCAATAAGGGGGTCGAGGAAAGGTGCATCGGAACCACCCCCCATTTTGCCATCCTTGCTGTAGGGGTATTTCGACTCGTACTCTACTGGCACCATGACGTGTTCGAAGGTCCATACTGACTCGAAGCCGAGGCTCTCGGCCAGCTGGGCGAGGCCAACCAGTTGTTCCAGTGATTGCATGCCAATATTGATTGGCACCAGGGCGATTTTCATGTTTTTTCTCCTGCGGGATGAGTTTAGGAAAACTATAATGCCCAAAGTCACTGTGTGAATAAAGCAGTGAACTTGTCTCATTGGGGTTTGTTTGGATGCCTGGCAGGTTCACTGCAGTTCTTTATCTTGTACCAGCAGCTGTTACCGCAGAGTCCGAGTGGGCTGGGAGGCACTTTCTGCTGTGCAGCCATTGCCCGCGTCCCGCCAGGATAATAGGCTTGCTGATCATTGGATTTGCAAACGGGACCTGTCAGTGCTCAATACAGAACACTTAATACACGCGGCACGGGAAGAAACCGGGTTGACGGACTTTCGCGGTGATGACTTCCTTGAGCCCCTCGAACGTCTGGTTGATGCATTGAATACGGAAGCCCGTCTCAATGACTTTGGCCGCTTCCGGGCACAGATGACGATCAACGCCGGCCTCTGCAGTCACCTGGAGATTGTGCAGTACCTGAAGGACCATCCCGAGGTGCTGGACGAGAAAATTGTAACACCGGTGTTTATTGTCGGGCTGCCGCGCACCGGCACAACCGCTTTACATCATATGCTGAACCAGGACAGCGAAAATCTTACCCTGCGGTTGTGGGCGGCACAGAATCCGGTGCCGCCGCCGGAAACAGCCACCTATAAAACCGACCCGCGTATTGCCCAGCGGCGCGAGGGTGTGGCACTTACCGAAACATACTTACCCGGATTTATGGCGACCCACCTGCTGGAGGCCGAGGAACCCGATGAGTGTTACATGTTGCTCAACCGCAATTTCATGTCGGTTGAATACTCAGCCATGTTCCATATCCCCCGTTACGCCAACTGGCTGTATGACAATCTGTGTAGCCGTGACAGCTACGCCTGGCATAAATTGCAATTGCAGCTGTTGCAGTCGCGACACAAGGGCTTGTGGGTGCTGAAGGCGCCGTTTCACCAGTTGGGGTTGGCGGAGATACTGAAATATTATCCTGACGCCATTATCGTGCAGACTCACCGAGCACCCATGACGATTGTCGCTTCGGGTTGCAGTTTCAGCGAGGTCCTGCGCAAAAGTGGTTCAGACCATATAGACCGGGAGGAAATTGGCAGGGACTGGATGGATATGCTGCGTATCTACACCCGCACTTTCGAAGCTCAACGGGCGCAGCTGGAATCACAACACCCCGGCCAGTTTCTCGACCTGCAGCACGATGACTTTGTTGCCGACCCCTGGCCTGCTATTGAAAAGATATACCAGCTGCGCGGGGAAGCATTGTCTGCTGCAGGTAGATCGGCGATGTCTCAATGGCTGGCTGATCACCCTCGTGGCAAACACGGCAAGCATGAATACTGCTTGCAGGATTACGGGATCAGCCGCGTCCAGGTGGAGGAAATGTTTGCTGAGTACACAAGGCGTTATGGCCTGGAAATGGATTGAGGAGTAGGGGAATATGACGGATAAGACGGCGGAGGAAAGAATTCTAAACGGTGCGGCCTGGGCGGATTTTTGTGACGCGCTTAAGGAAACCGGAAAACTGGTAGATTCAGAGAAAGCACCGCAGGATGCCTTCAATCGCGCCGAGGGTTATCGCTATCTCACCCGGATGCTGCGAGCGGGGCTGGAGAGTTTCCTGGAGAGTGGTGATGCGGCCTTTCCGATGTTGCGTTGCCCGGTGCATGAAACCATCAAGATGGGCGCGGACAATCCCGATAATCTCTACCTGACCGCCGCCATCAATCCGCAATACGATTATCGCATCACCGGTTTGCGTGGCACTGTCAACTACCTGGGTTTTGGCACCGTGATAAACCGCTACAGCACAGGCGGCGGTATGAAGACCGACGGCTTCCTCGATTCGCGCGATATGCAGATCAACGAAGACGGCAGTCTGGAGATCATCGTAAGCCAGAAGAAACACAGCGGAAACTGGTTGCCAATGGGGCCGGACACCAACGCCATCAATGTGCGCCAGACCTTCCAGGACAGGCGCTGTGAAAAGCCTGCTGATATACGCATCGAGCGCATGGGCGCGGAGCAGGAACGCCCGGCACGGCTTTCCCCAGAGCATCTGGATAAAGCGTTGCAGGGGGTCACCCAGTTCGTCCGCAACACCACCGGCCTATTCGAGGGCTGGGCGGAAGGCTTCCTGCCCACCAGCAACGAGGTTGCTCCCGCGGACCAAAACTTTTGCCAGGCCATCGGTGGTGACCCGAATATTTACTATTTCCACAGTGCCTGGGAGCTCGCAGAGGACGAGGCCCTGGTAATCGAGGCGCCTGATATTCCCGACTGCCAGACCTGGAATTTTGTGTTGCAGAACTGGTGGATGGAATCACTGGACTACCGCTATCACACAGTCCATTTCAACAAGCATACAGCGCGATACGAAGCTGATGGGAGTGTCACTATAGTTGTGGCACACAAGCGGCCACCCCACGCTAACTGGGTGGAAACGGCGGGGCATACCAACGGCACGCTGTGCTGGCGCTGGATAGGTGCCAGTGTACATCCGCCGGTGCGCGCCCGGGTGGTGAAGTTCGACGCGTTGTAGCTGAAGAAACTGGCCGGTCAGGCAGCCAGAACGCGCGCTCTCGCTGCGTCGTACTCGCGTTTCAGGCGTGCGACCAGCGCTGCCGTTGGCACCACGGCCTTTACAGCGCCAATGCCCTGGCCGCAACCCCAGATATCTTTCCAGGCCTTGGCATCGGTGTCTCCGCCGGAGCCGAAGTTCATTGTTGATACATCCCCCTCGGGTAGCTTGTTTGGATCCATGCCAGCCGCAATGATCGAGGGTTTCAGATAGTTGCCATGCACGCCGGTGAAGAGACTGCTGTTGACGATGTCGCTTGAGGCGTAGTCGACAATAGCCTCTTTGTAGGGCTGTTCGGCATTGGCTTCTTCCGTGGCGATGAACGCGGAGCCAATATAGGCCAGGTCCGCGCCCATGGCCTGGGCCGCGAGAATGCCGTCGCCGGTGGCGATGGCGCCGGACAGTAGCAGAGGCCCATCAAACCACTCACGTATCTCCTGGATCAATGCAAACGGAGACACTGGTCCGGCGTGGCCGCCTGCGCCTGCCGCCACAGCAATAAGTCCGTCCGCGCCTTTAGCCACGGCTTTTCGCGCAAACCGGTCGGAAATAATATCGTGGAACACCACGCCGCCGTAGGAGTGCACGGCATCGTTGACGAACTCTTTGGCACCCAGTGACGTAATAACGATGGGCACTTTGTACTTCACACACATTGCCAGATCATGTTGCAGGCGGTTGTTGGAACCGTGCACTATCTGGTTGACCGCGAAGGGGGCGGCCGGTTTGTCGGGATTTTCCTTGTTATAGGCATCAAGCTCACTGGTTATTCGCTGCAACCAGACTTCAAGCTCGGCCTCCGGGCGTGCATTCAGCGCGGGGAAAGAACCGACGATACCGGCCTTGCACTGGGCGATGACCAGGTCCGGATTCGAGACAATAAACATGGGAGCGGCCACCAGCGGCAAAGCCAGCGTGTTGCGAAGATTCTGTGGCAGGGACATGTAAGAACTCCAGCGGATAAGGGATTGATGTTTCGGTAGAGACGTAGTTTACTATGCAATATATTGCATATCAATGAGCAGTCTGCCCGTTTGTGCATAGCTGCTGGCCACAGGAGTATGCTGGGGCCAGGTATTCAGGAGGGGGGGGGAACGATATATGGCGCTCGGCCACGCAATTATGACAGCCCTGCTGGAAGATGACCTCTCGGGTTATGAACTGGCAAAGGATTTTGAAACCTCCCTGGGCTTTTTCTGGCAGGCCTCACACCAGCAGATCTATCAAGAACTGCGCAAGCTCTCCGGCAAGCACTGGCTCAGTAAGCGTGAGGTCACGCAGCGCGGTAAGCCCAACAAGATTGTCTACGGCATAACCAAAGCGGGCCGCGAGGCACTCGCGCAATGGGTATTCAGCACTACACGGACCCAGACGGCCAAGGACGACCTCCTTGTTAAACTCTACAATCTTGGCCCCGGTAACGTGGCCCATCTGGCGGGTGAGATTACCGCCCGCCGCGAAGAAATGATGCAGCGGCTGTATCTCTACGAGAAGATCCGACGCCGGCACTACGCTGCCCCGGAGTTGCTGCCAACCCGGCGCAAAGGTGTCTATCTGGCTCTGGCTCTGGGTATACACCAGGGGGAACAGTTCCTTGCCTGGTGTGATGAAGCACTGGATTTGCTGTCGACAATCGAATCCCAGGGTCTCTGAACGCCGGGATAACCGGCGCATGAAACCACATAAATCTGTACTTATCGGCAGTAAAGCGTGGCTTTACCTTTGCGGCTCTCCGTACTCTGTGTTTTACAGAGACACAGGCGCTGGAGCGCGGGTAGAACCAATATGCGAGTTTTGTTATTTCTATGTTTGTTGTTGCCGCAATTGGCGACAGCCAGGGTCTATATGTGTGTAGATCAGGTAACCGGTAAGACCAGCTTCACTGACAAGGGGTGCCGTGCCAGTGCCTCCCGGGAGGAGGTGAGAATTCCTCCGGCAAACACCGACTCCGGTAGCCGAAGCGATTCCCAGGAGCCCACCGGGAATAAAACCTGGGTGGGTGATCGCGATACACGTAAAACGGGCAGGGACTACTCTGCCAAGAAGAACAGTGTAGCGGATATTGCGCCAGTACCGGATAGTGGCGGCGATTTCGCCAGTGGCGGCATCTGACCCTGATTGGGATGAAAAGAGCCCTTTATGTCACGATTCACAAAAAATTAATAATTGGAGAAATTCGTAAGCTATTGTAAACAAACAAAATATCGAATATTCCCCGCCCTGAAGACGCAAGAATTACTCCCACTTTAGTATGTTTATTCTATTCTCACCTGCTTCAATGAGCACTCCAACCAAAACATAGAGGAGGTTTGATTATGTTTGTTCATACTATTGTGTACGTGATTCTTTCAGTGATGAGCGTAACGGCGGCTTTTGCTTCCAGTATGCCAATCAGCAAGACGCCGCGGGAAGAGCCAGCGGGCGAATCCGAGGTGGAAGTAACCGATACCCTCCCGCAGTAGGTGATTGTGTGATTGCCGCCGGCGCATGCCGGCGGCGAAGTGCATAGCATTGGGTTCTCCCCTTGGGCATAATGCACCCCTGCGCACTGGCGACTGGCTACCGGCTGCATGTACCACCAATATTTCGGGCTCACAGAAGCGCCCTTTTCCATAGCGGTTAATCCGCGTTATCTTTTTATGAGCCCCCGTCACAGGGATGCACTCGCGCACCTGTTATACGGTGTCGGCACTGGCGGTGGTTTTATTTTGCTGACCGGCGAGGTGGGTACAGGCAAGACAACGATAAACCGCTGTCTGCTGGAGCAACTGCCCGATGACACAGACATCGCCATTGTCCTCAACCCGGCGCTCAATGCAATGGAGTTGCTGGCCACTGTATGCGATGAGCTGGGCATCGACTACGACCAGGATAAACACACGCTTAAAACACTGACCGATAGTTTGCATCGCTATTTACTGGACAATCATAACCGGGGCCGTAAAACCGTACTGCTGATCGACGAAGCCCAGCACCTGGATTTTGACGTGCTGGAGCAGATTCGTTTGCTCACTAACCTGGAAACCAACAGCGAGAAGCTGTTGCAGATTATTTTGATTGGCCAGCCCGAGCTGGCACAAATGCTGGGCCGATCGGAGTTGCGCCAACTGAACCAGCGTATCACTGCACGTTATAATCTCGAGCCCCTGAGCCGGGAGGAGACCGGTGCCTACATACGGCATCGACTGCAGGTCGCCGGTATGCATGCGGGCCAGGAAGTTTTCCCAGCCGCCGTTGTGCGCGGTATTCATCGTTACACGCGCGGTATTCCGCGGCTGATCAATGTGTTGTGCGATCGCATGATGCTCGGTGCCTACAGCCGCAACCTCGGTGGCACTGATACGGCGATGCTGCGCATCGCCGCCCGGGAAGTGATGGGTGAGGAGGCGGCAGATTCGCGCAGTGAGAGTGGCCGGTTCTGGCTGTTGGCTTTGGTGGGTGCGGTGCTGGTAGCTGCGGCCGCCATAGGGTGGTGGCAAGCTGGACGAGCGCCAGCGGTGAGCAGCCCGGTTTCGCCATTGGATGAGCCAGTTGTAACACGGCCTTTCACCCGTGATGCGCTTGCCGAACCAGCCCCGGTGATGGCGGCAGTGGCCGTGGCAGAGAATGAAAAAAACGTATCCAGCCAAAAGAGCTGGTTGCTGTCCCCGCAAGTCGCCGCGGGACGATTGTGGGCACTGTACAGTGCGGAACCGGCGCCGGCCGCGCTCTGTGCCGCACCCCTGCCGGGAGGGCTGGCCTGCATCGAGGGTAGCGCCCAGACCTGGGATGAACTGGCCGTGCTGGACAGGCCTCTGTTGCTGGACATGATTACTGCGGAGCGGTTCGGAGCGGCGGTACTGTTCCTGGGTAGTCAGGGGCGCAACGCCCAGGTATTGACCGATGAGGGCGTGAGCGAGATCGAGCTGGTACAGCTAGGGCCTGCCTGGACCGGAAACTATCGTTTGCTCTGGCATCCGCCTGAAGGTTTCAGTCGGCCTCTGGGGCTGGGGGATAACAGCCCGGCGATTGCACAGATAGCGGCACTTTTTGCGCGTCTCGATGGTCAGTCGCAAGCGCTGGCGGGAACCCGATTCACTCCGGCACTGCAAAGCCGGGTGCGATTATTTCAGCGACAGCATGGTCTGGAAGACGACGGGGTGGTCGGGGTACAGACACTGCTCAGATTAAATGAGGCAACCGGGGTCGACATAAGCGCCGTTATGGCGCGGCAGTTGCTGAAGCAGGCACCCGGAGAAGGGGCCCGGCCATGATTTTTTGCCTGACCTGTCGTCGCGACTGGAGTTTGCTGCAATGTCCCTGATTCTCGATGCCCTGAATCGATCGCGCCAGGACAGCGAGCAGGTACCGGGGCTGGCTTCCCGCCATGCACAAGACAGTGTGCCGCCGGGCAGCGAGCGCGGCATTGGCTGGCTGCAGTGGTTGCTGGTCGCGGGCCTCGCGCTGGCTGTGCTGGTGATTGGCTGGTTGCTGTTTGACCGCACACCACCCTCAATCGAGATACCTGAAGCTGGGGGCGGCGCGTTGCCCGCTGTGGCGATTGCGCCTGCAGCTGTGACGGTAGCTGCCCCTACAGCGACTAAAGCCCCGCGGCAAAACCCACTTGAGGATGTGGCTGATCAGGCCCGGGCCGCCGCGCAGCCCCCTGCGGACGACAACGTGGCGGCTTTGTATCAGCAGCAGGGGCGGCGCGTTGCCGAACCGGCATCGGTTGCGCGGCCTGCGCGTGAGTTGGCCGAGGTGCCTGTCGGCGCGCCGGAAGTGATCAGTGCAGAGGAGGAGGCTGTTGATATACAAAGGCTGGTGGCGGATGCCCAGGCTGAGCTGGCCGATGCCGAGTTGCGGGATAATGGCGTGCCATTTCTTGCCACGCTTTCGCAACAAACCAAAGACACCATTCCCACGCTCATGTATCAGCGGCACGATTACTCGGGGAATCCGGCCAAATCACGCGTCATGATTAACGGTAAAACCCTTCGTATCGATACCGCCGCCAGCGGTGTAAAGGTGGTGGAGATACTGCCTGAGTCGGTGGTACTCGATTTTAAGGGGACGCGCTTCCGTCTGCGCGCCCTGAACAGCTGGGTCAATCTGTAATTTTGCCGGCGGTGCGTGAGCCCGGGCAAGGTAGCTCGGCGATGCTCACAGCTGCAAATAGTCTCGCATGATGGTAAAAATCTCCGGCTGCGTAATGTAGACCGGTATCCTGCCAAGCCCTTGCGCATTGCTGAACAACGGTACGCTGGCACCGGTGTGCTCCTCGTGACTGAAGCTGTTGGTAGCGTAGTTTACTGCCAGCAGACTCCCTTCCGGCGTGCGGATGCGAGCCATCCTGCCCGGGGTATAGATCGGGATTGGCGACGCCGAGTAATGGCTTTCGTTCGGCACCAGTTGCGCTGCCTGGGCGTGATCGGCAGTCACCAGTACCAGCGTGTTGTCGTGTGATTGCGCAAAGCTCAGGGCCGCGGCGAGAGCCTCCTCGAGCTGCTCCAGCTCACCAATTGAACCGCAGGGCTTGCGCTCGTGGGATTGCTTGTCGATAGAAGCGGACTCGACCATCAGGAAGAAGCCCCGGTCATTGTCTTGTGACAGTCGATCAAGCGCTGCTTCGGTCATCAGTTGCAGGCTGGGCATTGCGGCCGCAGCGGGATTGATCTCGCAATTCATTGGCGCGGGCAGCGTGACCGACCCGAGGTATTGGTGCAGGTGGTTGAGCCCGCTTGGTTGCGGCTCTTCGGCGGTGCGCCCAGCTTCGCCTTGAAGCCTGACCGGCATGGTGCCGGGCGAGAACACTCCCAGTAGTCGCCCGGATGTGTTGGCTTGTATCAGTTCTTTTGTGCTGGTGACCACCTCGAAACCTCGTACCCCGGCTAGTTCAAGTAGTGAAACGTTTGTGCCCTCAGCCTTTGGCGCAAAATGCTTGCGACCCCCGCCCAGTATCACATCGAGCGGTGAATTGACCAGCTGCTCGGCGATGGAGCCCCGCCCACCATTGGCCTTCATATCGTCAGGGCAGGCTGCCAGGAAAATGCCCCGATAGCGCACGTCCTCCATCTCCTCAGGGTTTTGACACAGACGGTGGCTGATATGCGTGGCGAACGCGGCAGGTGTCGCATCGGTGACGCTGGCGGTCGTGACAAGCCCCGTTTTGTAGCCGGCCCTGGCCGCCAGCTCGACAATGGTTTCCACATCCTGGTCGCTGCCGGCACTGGTAGCGATGCGCCCGCGGCTGGTCACAGCGCCAGTGGCCAGACTGGTGGCGGTGTTGGCCGAGTCAGCGACGTATACCGGCCTGCCGGTCTCATTGTCCTCTATGGCGAGTATCTGGGAATTCGACCGCAATGGCATCTGGTCCAGTAACAGCCGGCCTGATGCGCCGCGTAGGTAATTGCGGGCTATGGTGATCTGCTGCTCGTCCATGCCGTCACCAACGATCAGGATAACGGCACGCGGCATTGCGGCGGGGGTGGCCAGTGGTACGGATTCTCTATCGATGGCGAGGGCATTACCGGTGGCAAAAAGAGACACGCAGAGCGCGCTGTGCAGGAAGTGGTGGGGCATAGCTTGTTTGTCGTCAGTCGTATCGGGGCTGGCATTGATACCATGTTGCACCGGGTATTGCATCCCGGACCTGTAGCCGCGGTATTTGCGTTAAATTCCCTGTCCGGGGACCTAATTGCCCCCGCTGGCGGGAAAATTGGGCCTTGCCCTTAACCTTTACGGCCCACTGTGGCAGGATTTGCCCTCCGGCGCCCGGTGGCCGGAGGTCAACATGCCAAACTCCCTGTATTCTCCACGCTTTGGCAGGGCACCCGCATCAAAAGTGCAATAATGAGGAAGACCCCATGAAAATGATTACTGCGGTCATCAAGCCGTTCAAGCTTGATGATGTTCGCGACGCGCTTAACCAGATCGGAATTTCCGGAATGACGGTGGAAGAAGTGAAGGGTTACGGCCGCCAGAAAGGTCACACGGAGCTCTACCGCGGCGCTGAATACGTGGTGGAGTTCCAGCCCAAAATCCGGCTGCAGTTGGCGCTCAGTGATGACCAGTTGGAGGCGGCAATTGAGGCGATTATCAGCGCTGCCAACACTGGAAAAATTGGCGATGGCAAGATATTCGTCAGCCCACTGGAACAGAGTATTCGTATTCGTACCGGTGAGACCGGCGAAGACGCGCTTTGACGCGGGAGGGAGCCATGAAGACACTAAAAAAACTGGCGCTGTTGTCCGCTGCGATGCTGGGGTCCGCCAGTGTCAGTGCACAGGAAATTAACGGCGCCGACACCGCCTGGATTCTCACCTCAACTGCGCTTGTATTGTTCATGACCATTCCTGGTCTGTCCCTGTTTTATGCTGGTCTGGTACGTTCTAAAAACGTGCTCTCGGTACTTATGCAGTGTTTTGCGCTCACCTGTCTGATGTCTCTGGTGTGGTTTGCGGTGGGCTATACCATTGCTTTCGGCAGCAACGGCGTGGAGCAGGGCAGGTGGATAGGCGATTTTGGCAATATATTCTTCGCCAATATCGGTATGGACTCCGTGACCGGCACTGTGCCGGCCACCCTGTTCGCCATTTTCCAGATGACGTTTGCGATCATCACCCCGGCACTGATCGTCGGTGGTTTTGCGGAAAGAATGCGCTTTTCCGCCATGTTGCTGTTCAGTACCCTGTGGCTCATTTTCGTCTACTCCCCCGTTTGTCATTGGGTTTGGGGTGGCGGCTGGTTGGGAGAGATGGGCCTGCAGGATTTCGCCGGTGGCACCGTAGTGCACATCACCGCCGCGGTTGCCGCTCTGGTAGCGGCGATAATGATGGGGCCGCGACGTGGCTTTGGCACGGTGGCAATGCCACCGCATAATCTGACCCTGACCGTAGCTGGCGCGGGTATGCTGTGGGTAGGGTGGTTCGGTTTCAATGCCGGATCAGCGGTTGCCGCAGACAGTAGCGCAGCCATGGCTATGCTGGTTACCCACCTGTCGGCCTCAGCCGGCGCCCTGGCCTGGATGGCAATGGAATGGCTGCGCCACGGCAAGCCGTCCATGTTGGGCACAGTTACCGGCATGGTGGCCGGGCTTGGCACCATCACACCGGCATCGGGCTCGGTAGGCCCTGCAGCAGCCGTAGTTATCGGTCTGACGGCTGGCGTGGTGTGCTATTTCGCCACCAATTACCTGAAAAACAAGCTCAAGGTAGACGACAGCCTGGATGTGTTTCCGGTGCACGGCGTGGGCGGTATCCTGGGTACCCTGTTGGCGGGTATCTTCTGCTCCACGCAATTGGGTATCTTCAGTGGCAACGGTTTCTCCGATGGCATTTCCAGCATCGGTGGCCAGCTGACGGTGCAGAGTATCGGTGTGATCTCTACGCTGGTCTATAGCGCGGTTGTTACGTTTATCCTGCTGAAGGTTGTCGGTGCAATGGTGGGCTTGCGGGTGGACGACGACGAAGAAACCCAGGGCCTGGACCTGGTGCTGCACGACGAGCGCGGTTACGATTTGTAATTGTTTGCAGCGTAACTAAAAGGCCACACATTGTGGCCTCTTTTATGCTCAGGACGCCGGCAGCGACGGGATAAATGCACTAGCCCCCGGCGATCTTTACCGTGAAACCGCGTTTTTCCAGTTCGATCTTGAGCGCGGGCCGCTGATCGCCCTGAATTTCAATATGATCGCTTTTCAGCGCGCCGCCCACGCCGCATTTCTGCTTCAGTGCTTTGGCCAGCGCGCGCATATCGCGTTCGGGAAGGCTTAGACCGGTTATCAGGGTAACCGCTTTGCCGCCCCTTCCCTTGGTTTCGCGCCGCAAGCGCACAATGCCATCGCCAGCTGACGCCGGGCGATCCCCGCCGCATACACAATCGGCGACGGGCCGGTGACACTGTGGGCAGAGTCGGCCGGCATCCGTTGAGTAAACCAGGTGGCTCCTATTGTTTTTACGCATTTTATGGCCGTGTCTTTCCGTCTGCTGTGCAATATATTAACCTGCTAGCCCATTGTGAGCAGCCTCCGCAGGGAAGAATTTCGGTTTGACAGATATTGAAGCGTTAAAACAGCAGTTGGACGAAGTGCAAATCCAGGTGGCTTACCAGGAGGATACCGTGCGCCTGCTCAATGATGCTCTCTCACAGCAACAGCAGGAAATACTGCTATTGCGACGGCAGGTGCAATTGTTAAAACAGCGGCAGGATGATCAGGACACGGGTCCGGAGGCGGGCGCTGCTCCGACTGACGACAAACCGCCGCATTACTGATACCGCTGGATCTATTGCGCTAATGCTCAGGCTGGCCCCGGCTGGACCCGCTTGAGAAATTAATCATGGAGAACCTAAATGACCGAAAGCGTAAGCAAGGACAGCCCCGAACAGGCGGAATTTCGCCAGCACTGCCGCAGGTGGTTGGCATCAAACCGTCCGGCTGACCCCCCGGTGCGACTTCCGCTCACTGCATTGGAGATCATGACTTCCGAGCAGATGACGTATCTGCAGGCCTGGCAGAAGGCCGCCTACGACGCTGGATTGGTGGGTTGTGACTATCCCGAGGCAGTGGGTGGTGGTGGTCGCAAGGACTGCCAGCGCGTGGCCAATGAGGAGATGCTGGCTGCCCGCACCCCGTATTTTCCCAATATTATTGGTTTGGGTATGGCTGCCCCCACTGTGTTTTACCACGGTCAGTCCGCGCTGAAGGAGCGGCTGCTGCCGCGTTTATTTTCAGGTGAGGACATCTGGTGCCAGGGCTTCAGTGAGCCGGGCGCGGGTTCTGACCTTGCCAGCGTGCAGACGTTCGCCGAGCGCAAGGGTGACAAATGGGTGATCAACGGGCACAAGGTCTGGACGTCACTGGCACATTTTGCCGAGTGGATGATCCTGTTGTTGCGCACCGACAAATCCCACAAGTATGACGGCCTGTCCTATTTCGTCGTGCCCATTCAATCTGAGCTGGGCAAGAGCGTGACGGTGCGGCCGTTAATCAAAATCACCGGCGAGACCGGATTTAACGAGGTGATATTTGACAACCTCGAGGTGGATGACAGCTACCGTCTGGATGAACTGGGCAAGGGCTGGCAGGTGGCCATGACAACCCTGTTGCACGAGCGCGGCGCGGGAGAATTGCAGACTCCCCGGGCCGGGGGCCTGCGCAGCAAGGACAGTCACTCGTCTACCGCCGGCAACCTCATAGAACTGGCGCGCAACACGCAACGGGAGGGACGGCCCGCCGCCCAGGACCCGCTGCTGAGGGATCGGATTATGCAGCAGCTCATCTGCGAAAACGGCCTCGCCCAGAATCAGCGGCGGGCGAGGGTGCCAGACCTGCTGGACCACCCGATGCGCCTGCTGCTGCAGAACAAACTGTTGGCCAGTGAAATCAGTCAGAACACGGCTGAGCTTGCACTGGAAGTCGCAGGAGCCAGCGCGTCACTCTACCTTGGTGATGACAACGCGCCCGCGGGCGGGCAGTGGAATCTCTCCTATATGAATTCCTATGGCATGACCATCGCCGCGGGCACCAGCGAAGTACAGCGCAATATTCTGGGCGAGCGCGTACTCGGCCTGGCGAAATCCAAGTGAGGAGAGCAGCATGAAACAACCGGACAATTTTGGTTTTGGCGAGGAGGCTGCGCTGTTGAAGGCCTCGGCGCGCAAGTTTTTCAGCGAAAAATTCCCCACTAGTACACTGCATGCACTGGTGGCGGGGGATCACAGCCCCGAGCGCAGTAGCGAGTGTCTTTGGGACCGCGAACTGTGGCAGGAAATGGTGGACCTGGGTTGGACCATGTTGGCCGTTCCCGAGGCGGCCGGCGGTGTGGGCATGCCCGCAGTCGCGGTAGCGGGCCTGGCCGAGGAATTGGGGCGGGCGGCCTTTCCCTGCCCACTGCTGGGCACCATTAATGCGAGCTATGTACTGGCGGCTTGCGGCCCGGGTGGTGAGCAGGCCCTGGCAGAGATTGCCGAAGGCTGTGCGGCCAGCCTGGCCGTTACCAATGCGCAGGGTAGTTGGGCGCCGGGGGACACCGACGTGAGCGACACCGACGGCAAGCTCAGTGGAACGGCATGGTATGTGCAGGACGCCCGCAAAGTGGAGCGCTTGCTCGTCAGCGCCCGCTCCGACAACGGTATTGCATTGTACTGGGTCGCCAGCGACGCGGCTGGTGTTACGGTGCAGCAAGATACCATCAGCGACCTTACCAGGGATCAGGCCCACATACGTTTTGATAATGTGGCCGCGGGCAAGGTCTGTGCCAACGGCCTGGCTGCATTGGGTCAGGCACTGCCTGCCATCTGGACGGTGCTGGCGGCGGACATGGTAGGTGCGGCTGAGTGGCAACTTCAGACCACGGTGGAGTATGTGGGTACCCGCCAGCAGTTTGACCATCCGCTGGGTTTTTTCCAGGCGGTTAAACATCCTCTGGTCGATGTGATGCTGCAAATAGACCAGGCCAAATCGTTGGTGTACAACGCGGCCTGCGCGATCGACAGCGAGCCGGAGCGAGCCGCACAATATGCCCATATGGCGAAAGCCTCTGCCAGTGACATGGCTGCCTTTGCGTCGGGTCGTTCTGTGCAGTTGCACGGGGGGATAGGTTTCACCTGGGAGTGCTTTGTTCACCTGTATTTCAAGCGGCAGAAGCACAGCCAGATATTGTTTGGTGATGCAGCCTGGCACCGCGCCCGGCTTGCCGACATTGTGATTGGCCCGCTACCGCAGGCGGCCGCCTGAGTTTAAGCAGGGAGGGGGAGGGTACTCGCATGAACTGGAAAGTGGTTGCGGCCGTGATAGTCGCCCTGGCCGTGGGTTTTGGTGTGTTGCTGCGCATAGCCACCCGGTTACCCCAGCCGCCGGAACAGCAATTATTCATCAATGGCAGCATTCTGACCATGGACGGGGACAATCGCGTGGTCGAAGCCCTGGCCACCCGTGGTGACCGTATCGAGGCCGTGGGCAGCACGGAAGATATCATGGCACTGGCGGAGGAGGGTGCCGAGGTGAATGACCTGCGTGGCCGCACCCTGCTGCCAGGGTTTATCGATGCACACGGGCATTTTCCCGGCTCGGGGCTGAAAGTCATCGCCGCGGACCTCAACAGTCCGCCCATAGGCACTCTGACCACTATGGATGAGGTATTGCTGGCCCTGGCGCAGCAGGCAGAGAACGTACCCGCTGGGGAGTGGGTGTCCGGTTTCGGTTACGACGATACCCTGCTGGTGGAGCAGCGGCACCCGACGCGTGCGGAACTGGACGCGGTATCCAGCGAACACCCGGTGGTGGCCATGCATATTTCCGGTCATATGTTGGTGGCAAACAGCCTCGCATTGGCGGAGGTGGGCATTGCTGCGGACACACCTGATCCAGAGGGTGGCATCATCGGGCGGCTACCGGGTTCCCAAGAGCCCAACGGCTTGTTGGAAGAAACCGCACGGCTGTCTGTTATGGTCAAAATGCAGGATATGAGCCTGATCGATGCCTATCGGTTGATCAGGGAGGCGGCGGCGGAATACTCCGCAATAGGGGTTACCACTGCCCAGTCGGGCGGTGTCAGCCGGGAACTCGCCAAAGGGCTATCCCTGTTCAGCAAGCTCGGCGTCATTCCCCAGCGCCTGGTGTTATTTCCCTTCGAAACCGAGTTTGGAGACGCCCTGCTGAACGGCGATTATGACCCCGCTGATTACAGCGGCGAGAGAGTCGTTATGGGGGCGATAAAACTGGTGGCCGACGGCAGTATCCAGGGCTATACCGGCAACCTCAGCCAGCCTTACTACACTCCCTACCACGGCGATGCCCACTACCGTGGTTATGCGTCCATACCCCGAGAGAAGTTGTTCTCACAGGTTGCAGCTCTGCACAAGGCCGGCTATCAGATTGCGATACATGGCAATGGTGATCAGGCCATCGAGGATATTCTCGATGCATTTGAGGCCGCCCAGCAAGACAATCCCGTGGCGGACCCCCGCATGATACTGATCCATGCCCAGATGGCGCGGCAGGACCAGATTGCCAGAATGAAGGCGCTGGGTGTCACCCCCAGCTTCTTCTCCGCCCACACCTGGTACTGGGGGGACAGGCATCGCGATATGTTCATGGGCCCCGAGCGGGCCGCGGTGATGAGTCCGGCAAAGTGGGCGCAGGATTTTGGCCTGCGCTTCAGCTCTCATCTGGATACGCCGGTAACGCCGATGCTGCCTCTGCAAGCTGTTTGGAGTCAGGTATTCCGCACGACATTCGGTGGCGATGTGCTGGGGCCAGAGCAGCGCATAGGCGTGATGGATGCCCTCAGGGCTGTGACCATTGATGCTGCCTGGCAGGTATTTCAGGAGAGCAACAGAGGCTCGCTGGAAGCCGGGAAGTACGCTGACCTTGTGGTGTTATCCGGCAACCCGCTGGAAAACCCGCTGCAGCTGCGTGAACTGGTGGTAGAACAAACAATTATCGGCGGTGCAACGGTTTATCGCAGGCCGTGAGGAGGGAGGGCGCAGTACCCGAATTGGTCAAAATATCGGCAGAAAAACCCTGTTGACAAGCCACAGGCGACTTTATCGTCGATAGCGTGGACACTCGCGAGTCATTCCGATATAAATACCCAAACGGCCCGGGCGGAAACCCTGCTTGCGCTGTTTTCAGCCGTCAGGGGAAACGAGCCGTAATATGTACCGCTACAGTGTTGATAACGCCGTAACTTACACCTCAGAAGATTGTGTGCTCTTCAGGGAATCGCCCTTCGCTTGCTGGATGGAACGACTGTCCCTGGAAAACCCCGACCACGGTATTCCGCCAGACGTGGGCACCCTGGCTCCGGGAGACACCACCGAGCCCCAGGACGATATGGCAGATACCCTCAGAACCGAGGGCAAGAACGTGCGCCTTATCGATTGGGACCTGGACGAGCCCGAGCGTCGCACTGCTACATTGGAGGCCATGCGCAAGGGCGCGGACTTTATCGTCAACGGCCAGTTGGCGCTGGGTCCGCTGTCGGGAAGGGCAAATCTACTGGTGCGCACCAGTGGATATTCCGAGTTGGGAGATTATCTCTATATTCCCTGCAGTACCCAGACGACGGCCGGTCAACATGCCGAGTTTCGGCTGTGTTTTCTGGCGGACCTGCTGCACAGCCTGCAGGGGCAACTGCCACCTCAAATGCTCATCATACGCGGTGGTGATGACCTGATCCCGTTAGAAACAGAGAGCTATATTTACCACTACCGGGCGGTGAAGCAGCGCTTTATGGAAGCCATGCGTGGATTTCGTAAACATCGCATGCCCGACCCTGCCGAATCAGTGCATTTTGGGCGCTGGTCGGATTGCGCACACGAGGTACTCAAACAGCGATTGTGCCGAGAGGAACAGGCGGCTGAAGACGTGCCAGATGACGACTACCAGGAGCCAGTACGCAAGGCGGCAGGTGCTGCGACCGGCGGCGGGGCAACATTGGATCTGGAAGCCAAGCAGGAATCTGAGCCCGAGCCGACCCCGGCGGGTACAGCGGTCGCAGACCGGGATGCTAGCGTGGAACCTGCCAATACCTCCAGATTTACGCTGGCTGAGCAGGCACATATGCTGACTCCTGGCACCTACAAGGCCGGTCCGGGTGTTTATCGTATCGGGCGGCCAAAAACCTCCAGCCCGGGGAGGCCGGGGTCGTTAAATACAAGTGGTCCAGGGCAGACTACAGTCGATCCCGTGCCTGAAGCCTCAGCCGAAATCACATCCGAGACCAAACCCCAATACCACCGGCGCGCTTCGGACAAAACCCTGTTGAACCTGGAATTCATCGGCAGTGATCCCGATATACCGGGCGTGGCCCCGAATACCGTTGCGGCGGCTGCGATAGTGCCTGAGCCTGAGCCAGAAGCAGAGCAAACCTCGGCGGCCAGCACTGCGCCGGCGCCCAGCCTGCGTGATCCGCGCCGCAACGCCCAGCGTGAACACAGCTCGCCTAAACAGGCGCCGCAGGCTGCTGTTGCTCACCCCGGCATCGATATGGACGCCACGCATGCGCCATCACCACCACCGGTGTTGACTACCTCAGATATTGAACTCCCCGCTGACACAGGTATCGATGATGAAAAAGTTGAGCACGGTTTCGGCCAGGCTGGCAGTGATAGACGCAGGGCGGGAAATCTGCCCCGCGACAGCTTTTTCAGCGAACGTGTCTCGGCTGATGAGGCGCCAGATGAGGACAATTTCAGCAATAGCCTGATGACCAGCGACAACTACGACGACTGAACAGGTCAACAATTAGTTGTATTCTTGCATGAAGACGGTTTTGCGTGGACGGTGCCGGGAAGTAATAACGCAAACACCAACTCGATTAGAGCATTGCAGGATTAAACGGGCTTTGCGACGACGGATGTCAGTCTTCGTCGACCCAAACCTTGCGCAGCGGTTCACCAAAGTCATCGTAAATGGTTTTTCGTCTGGGCTTGGGTAGTCGGCTCGTGCTGCGCACCGGCCCACGCCGGGGCTTCAAGCGCCGTCTGGCTTCAATGGCGGCGACGACCTCGGGTATAGGTGTACGCGGCAGGGGAGGCTCAAGGAACAGCCTGCGATTCAGGAACAGCGGTGGGTCGCCGGGGTCTTTGCCGCTGACGCCGGTGGGAACGCTTTCCACCTCACCACCGCCGTTGAGGAAACCTTCCATCTCGCGCAGCAGCCTGGCGCGCTCGTCCGCCTTTGATACCGGCTTTTTCAAATTGACCTGCTCCCGGTCCACAGTGCCCTAACCGGACAGTATACCGCCGAACTTTTACAATTACAGGTCGCGCTACACTCGCCCTCTGGCATTTTAAAGAAACTCCCGGCGCAAGCGAGCTCCGGGACCGGTTTCCTGCAGCTGCACCTTGCGTTCCATCACATCGATGCCCAGGGTGGTGAAAATTGTGTCAAAAGCCGGAACAGTCGTGGTGGACGCGAACTCGTCGTAGAGGGTGCCAAACACCACTACACCATTAAGCTGGTCCAGCTTGGCCACTATTTGTGGTACCGACAGACTTTGCTCGGCGCAGCAGTTGTTGAGTTTGCCGAGGGCCTTGTCGAGATTAACCGCGCCACCAGACTGCAGCCGCAGACGGGTGTCCGCAGCCAGGAAATAGCCTGCACCACTCCAATAGACGCGCATAAAACCGCCATTTTCGCGCATATTGTCGCTGACCACGCGCAGAGATTCGCCTTCGAAGTCGGTGTCATCACGGCCGCGCTGAAAACCGTCGTGGATTTTCTGCCACATTTCCCGCTCGCTGATAAGCCCCATACGGGCTTGAAGAATGTTCTGGTAGTAACTGGCGAGCCCCTCGATGAACCAGGCGTCGCCCCAGCCCCGGTAGGGTATCAACAGATGTGCCAGCTCGTGGTAACTGGTCCAGGCGCGTTGTAGTTCTTTACTGGAGGCATGCGTCGATGTGAAAAACTCGACACTATTGATATCGCCGCGGTGGACCTGCGCCCAAGGAATAGGATCGCTGGCGCTGGCCGCTGTTGGTGCCACGGTAATCTGCCAACGCTGTGCCGGCCAATGACCGTAGACCTGCCGCAGGGCTTCCGCAATATATTCAATCCAGATCAGCAGCTCACTCTGCATATCAGCTGTAAATTCCGCGCTGATCAAGACTTCGAGTTGGCGCCCGTCCTGATACATCAGGTGACGGGTGTTGCCCTCAGGTGATCCCTTTGTTGGCGCAACAGGGAGTAGGGCCAACAAAATCACTGTTGCCAGAAGCGCCCTGAAACCCGGGGGTTTCATGTGGTTCCAGTACTTTTCGGGGGTGCTTGCCCGGGCGCATTGAAACCGGCGAGTTCGGCCATGTGTGTAAACAGCTGGAATATATCCGTGGCCTCTTGCGCCCCAGAAAATTCCCGGTATAGGGTGTCAACATTGACTGCGATGCGCTCCGGATCAGCCCAGGCGGCGTACTCGCTCAGTTCGATATCCCTGGCCGCTTCCAGCGCCCCCATGCCCGCGTCGTATCGGCTGCGCGCCTGATCGCGCACGTACTCCAGATACTCCCGCACCCTGGCGACACCGCGCTTGTCGGTCATCGGGCCGTGCCCGGGGACAATGTAGTCCACATCCATACCCTCAATCAGCTTGCAGGCTTTTATCCAGTTGGCGACTGGACCCTGCCACATAATGGGGGTGCCCTCGATAAACAGGATGTCGCCGGTAAAGACCGTGCGATCCCGGGGCGAATGTACCAGCACATCACCGCGGGTGTGAGCTGGCCCTACCTCTATCAGCCGTACAGGTTTGTCTCCCACCTGCAGGTCCAGTTCACCGTCGAAGGTGCAATTGGCTGGCGTGTGCTTTATTCCGGCAAATTGGAACTGTCCAAAGCAATGCAGGAAATATTCCCCCACCTTGCCCATGGTGGCCGCCGTTTCCATGATGGCTGCCATCGCTTCGGGCGGCAGCTCGTTCATTTCTGCCGCCGAGGCTGAAGAGGCAATAATACGGGCGTCAGCGACTAATTCGTTACCGTGGCAGTGGTCGCCATTGGCGTGGGTGTTCACCAGGGTGTCAATGGCGCTGGCTCGTGGCTCAGCCCTGCGCATGGCGCGCAACATTTCATCTGTCAGTTTCAGGTCGAACAGCGTATCCACCAACAGGGATTCCTCCCCGTCGACTATCAGTCCGGCATTGCTCCAGCCCCAGCTGGCAGTGGGTGCCAGCCAGGCGTAGGCGCTGGTTGTCAGGTCTTGCAGGCCGGATAGAGGTAATGTGGCCATGAGTTTTCTCGCTGCCGGTGGAATTGCCAATACTACGCAGATTTACGGCAGAATACAGGCACAAGGTTTTCTCCTGGCCCGACAATCTGGTTTAATGCGGGACCCAACTGTGCTGGAAGCTGTGCATGAACGCAATTCGCTCAACGCTGGTGTTTATCTGGCTTGTGCTGACACTGATACCCTGTGGCATAGCCCTGCTGACCGCCTCGCTCTTTTTGAGAGACGAGAAGGTCTGGTGGTGGTTTGCCGTACCCTGGCTGCGCGGTGTGGTTGAGGCGGCTCGGTTAATCGGTGGGGTTAAATACCGCCTGCACGGCGAAGATAATCTGCCGGCAGCCGACGATATGCGCAGGGTGATACTTTGCCCCAAGCACCAGTCCACCTGGGAGACGTTTTACTTCCCCAGCATGACCTCGCATCCACTGGCCTATGTTTTCAAGAAAGAGCTGTTAAAAATCCCATTTTTTGGCTGGAGTATCGGCGCCCTCAATATGATTCATATTGACCGCAGCAAGGGCAAAGAGGCCTGGACCAAGGTCGCTGAGCAGGGGCGGATATTGATGGACCGTGGCAAGTGGATGATCATGTTTCCTGAGGGCACGCGCACGGAGCGAGGTACCAAGGGCAGCTACAAGGCCGGCGCCACTCGCCTGGCTGTTGCCACCGGCGCCTATGTTATTCCTATTGCCGTAACATCTGGCCGTTGCTGGCCTCGACGGTCGTTCTCCTTTCTGCCGGGTATTATCGATGTTTCCATAGGCGCCCCGGTTTCGGCCGAGGGTAGGGAGCCGGGGGAATTGATGGACGAAATCGAGCGTTGGATCGAGTCGGAAATGCACCGCCTCGACCCCGAGGCATACACCCGGTAACGAGGGGAATTCCATGTCTTCAGGTAAAGTTGGCTGTCTGGTACTTTATGTGGTGCTGGCAATGTTGGCGATTACACAGGCGGGTACGTCGGTGGCGACCCTCGCGGTTTGGGCACTGCTGATTGTGGCGGTGGTGCATACGATTGAAATGCTGGTTCTGTTTCGCCTCTGCCAGAGCGCCCCGGGTTCATTGCCGGGTAACCTGCTGCAGGTGTTTTTGTTTGGTTACTTCCACATGGTTGATATGAAGGCGCATTCATGACCATTCAGACCCGATATATAGAGTACTCCCTCAATGATGTGGTTTTCGAGGGCTTGTTGGCCTGGGATGACGAGCTGTCCGGGCCGCGGCCGGCCGTTGCCATAGCGCATACCTGGGCCGGGCGCGGAGCGTTCGAGGAGAGTAAGGCCGTCGAACTCGCCAGCTGCGGCTATGTCGGTTTTGCCATCGACCTGCACGGCAAGGGGGTACTGGGAGAGGGCGCGGAAGAGTGTGCTGCACTGATGGCGCCGTTAATGGCGGATCGCGCGTTGCTACAGCAACGCATCGGCACAGCTATATCGGTACTGCGGGAACAGCCGGAAGTAGATCCCGCCAGTGCCGCCGCCATCGGTTACTGTTTCGGCGGTCTGAGCGTGCTGGACCTCGCTCGCAGTGGCAGCGACGTGAGGGGAGTCGTCAGCTTTCATGGCCTGTTTTCCCCGCCCGAAAATACGTCTGCCAAGAAGATCAAAGCAAAAGTATTGTGCTTACACGGTTATGACGACCCGATGGCCAAGCCTGAGGCTATGGTTGCACTGGCTGCTGAGCTCACGACGGCGGGCGCTGATTGGCAGATACACGCCTACGGCAATACAGTACACGCGTTTAGCAATCCTGCGGCGGATAACCCACAGATGGGCACGGTTTACAGTGAACCCGCCGATCGTCGCTCGCGTCAGGCGCTGATGAACTTTCTACAGGAAATTTTTAGCTGATCACAGGTCGGCTCAGGGAACCAGTACTGCAGCACCGTTGAATCGACCCTGGCGCAGGTCTTCCAGCGCCTCATTCGCTAGCTCTAGCAGGTAGGGGTGCACCCGGGTTGTCACTGGAATCTTGGCCGCCAGCGGCAGGAATTCCTGGCCGTCCCGACGGGTGAGGTTTGCCACCGAACACAGCTGCCGCTCTCCCCACAACAAATCATAGGAAAATGCGGGAATTTCGGACATGTGGATGCCCGCACAAACAACTTGCCCGCCCTTGCGCACCGCCGCCAATGCCAGTGGCACCAACTCTCCCTGCGGTGCAAAAATAATCGCACCGTCCAATACCTCAGGTGGCTGCTGTAGAGAGCTTCCCGCCCAGACGGCGCCGAGACTCCGGGCAAATTTCTGCGCACTGTGATCGCCCTCCCGGGTGAAGGCGAAGACTTTCTGGCCACGGTACGCGGCCACTTGCGCCAGTATGTGTGCCGCGGCACCAAAGCCGTAAAAGCCCATAGTGTCAACGGACTCCAGCATCCGGTAGGCGCGATAGCCGATCAGGCCCGCGCACAGTAGCGGTGCGGCCTGCAGATCATCATAGCGCGGGGGGAGGGCAAAGCAGTAGGTGGCGTCCGCCACGGTAAACTCCGCGAAGCCACCGTTTATCTGGTAGCCGGTATAGCGCGCCTCGTCGCACAGGTTTTCCTTGTCATGCCCGCAGTACCAACAGTGCCCGCAGCTGCCTCCAAGCCAGGGAACACCTACCCGTTGACCCACCGCAAAGCCAGCGACGCCGGAGCTGATCTCCACTACTGTACCAACGATCTGGTGGCCTGGAATAAGCGGCAGCACGGGCTCGTCAAGCTCGCCGTCCAGCACGTGCAGATCTGTTCTGCAAATGCCGCAGGCAGTCACCTTGATAAGTAACTGCCCGGGCCCCGGCACGGGCCTGGGCACCTCTTGCAATACAAGCCTTTTACCTGGTTTTTGCAATACCATGGCCCGCATCAATGGCTTATTCGCCGCGGGGTTATTCATCAAGTGCCTCGCTGATGGTGGCACAGAATGTTTCAAGAATCTGGATACGGGCATACGGTTTGTTATTGCCGGCAACCAACGTCCAGGGGGCGGTGTGGGTACTGGTGTGACTGACCATCTGGTCTACCGCAATTTCGTAGTCGTGCCATTTTTTCCGGTTGCGCCAGTCTTCATCGGTGAGTTTGTGTTGTTTATGTGGTGTGTTCTGGCGCGCGAGGAATCGTTTTTCCTGTTCCTCTTTGCTGATATGTATCCAGAACTTCAACAGGATGACCCCGTGATTCACCAATTGTTGCTCGAACTGGTTGATCTCGCTGTAGGCGCGTTGCCATTCTGCCGTCGTGGCGAGGTTCTCCACTCGCTCGACAAGGACTCTTCCATACCAGGATCTGTCATAAAACGTGCACCGGCCATCGCGCTGCAACTGTCGCCAGAAGCGCCAGAGATAGTGCTGGGCGCGCTCTTCATCGGTTGGGGCAGCGAATTGCAGCAGGCGAAAAAGTCGTGGGTCGATCGCACGGGTTACGCGGCGAATCGCAGATCCTTTGCCTGCAGCATCCCAGCCTTCAAAAACCGCCACGACAGAGCGCTGTTGCTTGTAAGCGCGCCAACCCAGATCGCGCAAGATGCCCTGGGTTTGCTCCAGTTCTTTTTTGTAGATCTTGCGATCCATGGTGTGCGACAGGTCTACACTGTCGAGTACGGTAGGTTGACCCTCCACCAGTGCGCTCTTTGCCGGACCGGGTGAGATCGCCCCCGGGGCCTGCCGTTGTGCGTGTGACTGCATGGCATCCAGTATCAGTTGGCCTGCGGTGACATCGCGATAATTGCCATCCTCAGCCTCGATCAGATACCAGGGGCTGTGGCTGGAATCGGTGGCCAGGATCAGCTGTTCCGAGACTTCCAGTGTGCGAGGGTACTTGCCCCTTAATTCGTAGGGCCGGTCAGTGCCGCGCAGACTCATCTGCCGGTGAGGTGAGGCGTCCCGCAAACGCATCTGCTGCGTGTCGTTGCCAATGTGTAGCCACAGTTTTATCAGCAGCGCGCCGTCGTCTGTAAGCAGTCGTTCGAAAACCTCAATTTGCTTGCAATACAGGGCGAACTCGTCCGCCTCCATCTCGCCGCTAACAGCGGCCTGGGCGGGACGGGTGTACCATGAGCCGAGAAATACCCCCATCGTGCTGCGGGGAGGAAGGCTGCGCCAGAAGCGCCAGAAAAAGGGCCTGGATTCCTCCTCGTCGGAGTGCTCCCAAAAAGTATTGGTTTCTATCCAACGTGGATCCATCCACTCGTTCAGTTGTTGCACCAGCGAGCCCTTGCCAGCGCCATCAAGCCCCGCCAGCACGATGATCACAGGGTAGTTGCGTTTCGCCAAGTCGAGTTGCGCCAGCAGTAAATCTTCGCGCAAGGGTTTTTTTAACTTGTTGAACTCGCTGTCCTTCAGGCGCTTGCCCACTTCGAGGGTTTCAAACATATGCTGCCTATAAATCTGGCTATCCGGTTACTTTATCGTATTTTTGCTATCGGCATGAGACTATAATCGAGCCTTGCAATGTTTGAGGTATTAAAATTATGGGTTTTTACGACAAGCATATCTTGCCGCGATTTATCAATTGTGCCTGTGGCGCCAAGCCGATTATGAAACAACGCGAAAAAATTGTGCCGCGAGCCAGTGGGACCGTACTGGAAATCGGTATTGGTACGGGTCTTAATCTTCCATACTATGATGCGTCCAAGGTCGAGCGCTTGATAGGTCTGGATCCATCCGAAGAATCCTGGAAACTGGCGGGTGAGCGGGCGGCACACCTGGACTTTGATGTGGAGTTCATCGGCCTGCCCGGCGAGCAGATACCTCTGGATGACAACAGCGTCGATACGGTGATGGTCACCTTTTCCCTGTGTACTATCCCCGATCCCGTGTCTGCCCTTAAGGGCATGGGCAGGGTATTGCGCCCGGGAGGCAGCCTCTATTTTTGTGAACATGGCTGCGCGCCTGACCCCTCTGTGCGCAAATGGCAGGACAGGATCGACCCCCTGTGGGGCAAGATTGCCGGTGGTTGCCACCTCAATCGCGACATTCCCGCGCTATTGGACGCGGGCGGCTTCAATGTTGCTGAAATGAATACCGCCTACCTGCCGGGCACTCCGCGGTTTGCCGGGTACAATTTCTGGGGGACGGCGTTGCAGGCCTGATTCTGCTTCCCTTTACCTGTAGTGACTATGCGGTATCTTTGTGGTTTATGTGTGGCACTGTGGCTGCTGGCGTTGCCGGCTGTCGCAGCGCCTTCCTCTGCTGTGCTGAAATACAAGCTGGTGGGGCTGGAAGGCAGCCTGAAAAAAAACGCTCGTGCATGGTTGGGCAACTCTCCTGATACGATGCAAGACCGGGCAAATTTTCTCGCAACATACGAAGATCGGTTGGAAGACAGCCTGAAAGCACTCGGCTATTATCGGCCGGAATTCAAAATAACACTGGATCGTACTGAACCTGTTTGGTCACTGGAGATAGACGTGACACCGGGGCCGCCGGTTGTGATCAATACGATCAGCCTACAGATGTTGGGAGCCGCCTCTACAGATGAGGCATTTCTGCACTTGCTGGAGAAATCGCCATTTAAAGAGGGCGATGTATTCAATCACGGCGACTATGAGATTTTCAAAAATAAAGTGCTCACAATGGGCCAGGAACGGGGCTATGCCAAGGCCCGTTTTTCCGAGAGCAGAGTCACCGTCAATGTCGAGAGTAACCAGGCGGATATTTACCTGCACTATGAATCCGGTCAACGGTTTCGCTTTGGTGCTGTTGACTACAACGAGTTTGCTCTGGAGCCCGAACTACTGACAGAACTGCAGCCTTTTAGAGAGGGAGATTATTTTGATCAGTCTCGCCTGCAGTTTTTTCAGGCGCAGCTGCAACGTACCGGTTACTTTTCCGGTGTTGTTATCAAACCCCTTTTTGAACAGGCGGTGGACTATCTGGTGCCTGTGTCCGTAACTCTGCTCCCTGCCCGGCGGCACAGTTTTGACGTTGGTATAGGGTATAGTACCGACACGGAAGAGCGGGTGTCACTCACCTGGCGAACGCCCTTGCTGAATCGCTACGGGCATAGCCAGCTAACACGCATTTCCTATTCAACCATCAACCCCAGTGGCCAGTTCACTTACACCATTCCCCTGAGCCATCCTCTGGACGATGTGCTTCACCTGTCCGCTTTGTTGGAAGACAATGAGTACGGCGATATCGACACCCGCCAGTGGGAAGTGGGTACCCAGCGGGAAATTCGCAACGGCAAGTGGGTGTACAGTTATTCTCTGCGAGAACTGACAGAATCCTGGAACCTGAAAGGCACTGATTTCAATAACAATTACACACTGCCGGGCTTTGCCGTTTCGCACAGTACCCGGCTGGGGTCAGTGGTGGATCCCAGCGGTGGTCTGAACCAGTTTTACAAGCTGGAGGGCGGCGGTGCGGACTGGAGTTCCGACATTAATTTGCTCAGGGCCACGGCTAACTACCGCTATGTTGTTACCCCGGTGGTGGATCATCGCTTTGTCGTACGGGCGACGCTGGGTGCTGTTTTCATAGCGAAAAGCGACCGAAATAAGCTGGCGCCGTCTCTTGGGTTTTTTGCCGGTGGTTCTCAAAGCATTCGAGCATTTGGTTACCAGTCCATTGGCAATGATATAAAAGTTCAGAAGAACGATGGCAGTGAACAGAATCTGGTTATAGGAGGAGACCGGCTCGCTACGGCTTCTCTTGAGTATCAGTACTATTTCACTCCAACCTGGCGTGGTGCGATTTTTGTTGATGGGGGAGATGCCTTTGACTCGGGCGATTTTGATATGCATGTCGGGCCGGGCTTCGGTATCCACTATATTTCTCCGGTGGGTGCAGTGCGATTGGAATTCGCCAACAGTGCAAGCGACGACGACCCATCGTGGCGTATGGTGCTGAATATCGGGGCCGAATTTTGAAACGGCTGATGTGGTTTTCACCTGCATGGTTGCTACTCCTGCTGTTCATCGCCTGCGTGCTAATTCCCTTCACTGAGAGCGGTAGCCGATGGGTTCTGGAAAATGCCAGCCGTTTTCCGGGAATGGAATTGGAATACCAAGGCGGAACGCTGGCCGGTGAACTGAAAATTCGACACCTCGGCTGGACCGGCGAGGGTATCGACATCGCGTTGAACGGCGTGGATTTACAGTTGTCATTGGGCTGTTTATGGCACAGCAGTGTTTGTTTCGAGAAATTGTCTGCGCAGGAACTGAACATCGCTTTGCTCAGCGATTCAGATGAGGCGATAGCTGTGGAGCCCGCCGATGATTCGCCCATCGAGTTTCCGCTGCCGCTGTCGGCCGAGATGTTGCTGATCGAAGCACTCTCGGTGACATGGGATGGCGGCGAATGGCGGCAAGGTAATTTCCAGGCGGCTGTGGAGATAAGCGGCTCCAGGGTAAAAGTAAGTCGCGCTGTGGTGCGCAACGCGAAATTTAAGCTGCGTGACACCGGGGGTTCCGCGGAGCCTTTCGAACTTCCGGAAATCTCATTGCCGCTGGAGTTACAGTTGGATGGGTTGGTACTGGAGCAGGGCAACTGGGACCTGTACGGAGACGCCGGGGAGTTGCAATCATTGGGCCTGAAAGGCCACTGGCAACTCAACTCGTTACAAGTCCAGGAACTGCAATTGCAGTCTGTGAATATAGGCCGCTGGCACGCTGCGGCAGACGTGGAATTTGCCGGGAAATGGCCGGTAGATATCAAGGGCACCGGTGAATTACCGGAGATCCCGGGCTGGCCAGAATTGCTGCTGAGCAACATCGCCTTTGATATCGCCGGGACGCTCGATGCGTTGGCTGTAAAAGCGGGCATCCCCGGACGCTTTGCGCTGTCCGCCAACGCCACGGTTAACGTGCTTGATTCGCAGCTGCCCTTTCAATTGCAGGCGGCGCTGGACTGGTCCGATAAGCTAGCTTTGTCAGAGTTTATGGAACTGCCGCAAGCGATGGCGGCTTCCACTCTTACCAGCCCGATACGTCTGGTTGCCAGTGGGGATCTGCAGCGGCAGGTTTTTCAGCTGGAGGCGAGCGGCGATGTTCTGGTTTACCCCAGCCTCGCTATACAGCTTACGGGTTCGCATCACGCTCCCCGGGTCGAGATAGACGATTTCCGCCTGCAGGATGCCAGCGGTGCAAATACGTTATGGGCCAGCGGTGAGCTCGACTACGAGGGCGCGTTAAAAGTCTCTGCGCTGCTGGAGTCCAGTGGACTGGATCTGGCGAGTTTAGGTCACTACAGTTCCGCCTCGCTGGAGGGTCAATTGCACTTGCTGGCGAATCTGGATGGCGAGCAGTGGGATGTGGCGGTATCGGATGTTGATATACAAGGCGAACTGGACGGCGTGCCGGGCAGGGTCAGTGGTTATGCCGGTATTAACAGCCAGCTGCGTTTGCAGGCCAGCGATTTGCGGGGCGATGTCAAGGGCAGCAAGGTAGTCCTGCTCGCACCTGGCGGTAGCGCTGGCACAGCCACGGCGCAGCTGTCGGTGGCGGACCTGGGTGTGTGGTTGCCCGGCTCCCACGGGAAATTTGCCCTCGAGGCCCTGGCCGCAGAGGATTGGAAAAAATTTACTCTGTCCGGCTCTGTCGAGGATATGCGCTGGCAGGACCTGAAAATCGTTAATGGCGAGATCAGTGGTCAGTATAAAAGCGCAGACGAGGGGCATTTTCAATTAGACATCGGTCTCGCAGATGTCGCTTTCGGCAAAATCGAGCTGGGCGATACCCGCTTGTCTGCGGGTGGCAACAGTGTGCATCAGACTGTGTTACTGCAAACACAGGGCGATATCGCCGGATCGCTTGAACTGAGTGGCGGTTTCGAAGGTGATGAAGGTGAGTGGCAAGGTCAGCTCGCTTCCACCACACTGCAAACCGGGGAAGGAAACTGGCATCTTCAGGCCCCTGTGGCTGTGCACCTCGTGTCAGTCAAGCCGCAAATGAAGGTCGAGGCACACTGCTGGTATTTCCGTCAAACACGTATTTGCCCCGGTGAGACGATACTTGCAGAGGAGGGCAGCGCCAGCGTTGCACTGGAGGGTAATCTGGACGAGCTCTCTGAACTCCTGCCGGAGTACCTTGAACTCAAGGGGGCACTCTCGGCAAGCGTTGCGGCGAGCTGGGCTGCAGGTCAACCGTTCGACCTTGACGGTGAGGTACAGGGGCGCGATATCGTATTTACGAGGAATTACGGTGAGGGCGAGTCCGGTAGTGTTGACTGGGAGCGGCTTGATGTAAAAGTCCATCATGGCACCGAAGGCCTGTCCCTGGACGCTGCGCTTGTGCGTGCAGGGAAGCAGATAGCGGGCATTGATGTGCTGCTACCGTTAGCTCGCGACGAGCCACTTTCGGGCCATATCGATGTGGTGGATGCAGAGTTGGCTATGTTTGAGCCCTTTGTGCCGTGGATGTCGGCATTGCGCGGTGACCTGCGTGGAAACCTGCAACTGCGAGGGACCGTTGACAAGCCGCTTGCCGACGGTACGCTGTATCTGTCCGCTGGCCAGTTTTCCCTGTTGGGTAACCCGACTGAGCTGTCGCAATTGGCGCTGCAACTGGAGGCACGGGGTGACACAGCACAGGTGAAAGGGTCGGGTTTACTGGGCGGCGGTGAATTAACGTTCACCGGCGATCTCCAGTCTGAACCTGAATGGTTGCTGCAGCTCACTCTCGCTGGCGAGAAACATGAAATATTGCTGCCGCCCTATACCCAGATGGTGGTATCAGAAAATCTGACACTGGCGCTCTCGTCCGGCCTTCTCGATCTCAAAGGGGACGTGGTGGTTCACGAGGGCTTGCTGGAACACGAGCAATTACCGGAGGGCAGTGTCACCCTGTCCACTGATGTAGTCGAAGTCGATTATAGTGGTAATGTTCTTAACGAGGTCGTGCCCTTCGACACGCGCCTCAATGTTGGCGTGCTCATTCAAGACAAGTTTCAGGTTCTGGGGCAAATGGTGGACGCCACACTGGGAGGCGACCTGGAACTGCGCCAGACGCCGCGTCAGCCGCTGCAGGTTTTTGGCAATCTGAATGTGATAGGAGGTGAGTTGCGAGCCTATCAGCAGCGCCTGCGGATAAAGCGTGGCAGCATTGCTTTTTCGGGCACCCCGGACAATCCCGAGTTGAATGTGCGGGCCCAGCGCGAAATCAGCACTGAAAATATCGTGGTGGGTTTGTATCTGAGCGGCACGCTGAATCAGCCCAAACTGGAAGTATTCTCCGATCCACCGCTACCGGACGATCAGGCCATGTCGTATCTGGTGCGGGGCAGGGGGCTGGATTCCGGCGCTGGCGCGGACGGTGTGGCCATGGCGCTATCGGTGGGCACCGGTCTTGTTAACCAGACAGCGCTGGTGACTGAACTCAATCGTATACCTGGCATCAGCGGCCTTGAATTCGGCGCCGAGGGCAGTACCGAAGAGGACACAGCGGCCACTATTGGCGGCTATATTGGCAATCGACTGTATTTATCCTATGGCATGGGCGTGTACGAGCCGGTCAATGTGCTTACCGCTCGCCTGTATCTACAGACACGGCTGTGGCTGGAGGTTGTCAGTCGCCTGGAGAACTCGGTGGACCTGTACTATTCATTTGATATCAAATAGAGCGTATCGCGGGAGGGTATTATGGATCCGTTAACCCAGGGCGTGCTCGGCGCGGTCCTGCCGCAGGCCACTGTAGCAAAAGGAAAGCGCATGGCCACAGCCGGTCTGCTGGGTTTCCTCGCCGGCATGGCTGCAGACCTTGATGTATTGATTCGATCCAGTGCCGACCCCTTACTCTTTCTCGAATATCACAGACAGTTCACTCATTCGCTGATATTCATACCGGTGGGTGGGCTTTTTTGCGCCTTACTACTGCATCTGGTGATCGGTCGCAGACGGGGCCTGGAATTTCGCCAGAGCTGGCTTTATAGCACACTGGGTTACGCCACCCACGCACTGCTTGACGCCTGTACCACCTACGGCACAATGTTGTTCTGGCCTTTCAGCGATGTGCGCATCGCCTGGAATACCATCTCGATAATCGATCCCCTGTTTACCCTGCCGTTGCTGCTGGCAGTCGTGCTTGCCGCCAAACGCAGCAGGCCGCTGTTTGCGCGCTTGGGTCTGCTCTGGGCATGCTGTTATATGGCGCTGGGTTTGTGGCAGCGCAACGAGGCAGTAGAGATGGGTTACGCCCTGGCGGCCCAGCGGGGCCACACTCCGCTGCGGCTTGAAGCCAAACCCAGCTTTGCGAATATTCTTGTCTGGAAAGTGGTTTATGAAACCGGGGACAGGTATTACGTGGATGCAGTGCGCGCAGGTCTGTCACCGCGCGTTTACCGCGGGAACTCTGTTGAGAAGCTGGACATTCCCCGGGACTTGCCCTGGTTGCAGCTCAACTCCCAGCAGGCGAGGGATATCGAGCGCTTCCGCTGGTTCAGCAATGGCTATATCGCCCGCGACCCCGGGTACCCCAACCGGGTGATTGATATCCGCTATTCGATGATCCCCAACGAACTTGCGCCGTTGTGGAGTATCGAATTGCGACCGGGCGCCGGCAGCAGCGACCACGCAGCTTACCTGGTGCATCGCGATGCCGGCAGTGGCCGCGCCAGTCAGATGTGGAAAATGTTATCCGGAAACTGATCAGTTGTTGTAGACGGCCAGCGCTGCAGGTATCGCGGCGCCAGATGCAATAGCGGCGCCCTGACTCGCCAGTACGGCGTCCAGTGCACCAAGGCAATTCAGCACATTGCGCTTGTTGCTGGCGAAGCCCATCAAGCCTATGCGCCAGGTCTTTCCTGCCAGGGCACCCAGGCCAGCGCCAATTTCCAGATCGTAATCCTGCAGCAGTGCCGCACGGACAGCGGCATCATCAACACCTTCCGGTATCAGTACAGAGTTGAGTTGGGGTAGGCGATGTTCGGCGGCCACGGCCATGGCCAGGCCCATAGCTTCCAGCCCAGCCACCAGGGCCTCGTGGTTGTTGCGGTGCCGGCTGTGCGCGGCCTCCAGCCCTTCTTCGCGCAGCATCAGCAAGGATTCATGCAGCGCGTACAGGTTGTTCACCGGCGCGGTGTGATGGTAGGCGCGTTTGGTATTACCGCCCCAGTAGCCCATAACCAGCTGCATATCGAGGAACCAGCTCTGCACTTTGTGTTCTCGTGTCTTGATGCGTTCCACCGCGCGAGGGCTGAGCGTTACCGGTGAAATACCGGGAATACAGGACAGACATTTCTGCGTCCCTGAATACACTGCATCTGCCCCCCAGGCATCGACAAGCAGTTCTATGCCACCCAGAGAAGTCACAGTATCTACGATGGACAGCGCGCCACGGCTTGCAGCCAGTTCACACAGAGCGGCAGCATCGCTGCGCACGCCCGTGGATGTCTCCGCATGCACAAAAGCGAGCAGGTTGGCCTGTGGATGCTGGTCGAAGGCCGCGGCCACTTTATCGATACTGACCGGTTCGCCCCAGTTATCCTCCACCATAATAGCGGTCGCACCGCAGCGCTCTACGTTCTCTTTCATACGGCCACCAAACACCCCGTTCTGGCAGACGATGACGGTGTCACCGGGGGAAACCAGATTCACAAAGCAAGCTTCCATGCCGGCGGAGCCCGGCGCCGATACCGGTAACGTAAGCACATTTTTTGTCTGAAATGCGTATTGCAGCAGCTCTTTGATCTGGTCCATCAGGTCCACAAACAAAGGATCCAGGTGGCCGATCGTGGGGCGCGCCAGAGCACCCAGAACGCGGGGTGAAACATCGGATGGGCCGGGGCCCATCAGCGTGCGAAGTGGCGGGTAAAAGCTGCTGGTCATGTGAGTGGCCTTTGTCGGTTTGAGCGGAGGGTAAAGAAAAAATCAGGGACGAACGTTAACAGATTTTTATTCCGGGCTTAAGTTCGACAGGGCAATAACCCCCATTCACCTGCGGAATGACCAATCTGTGAGCTAGCTGTGGGTAGACGGCGTATTGGCAAAAATTACCAACAACGTCATATCTTCCTCAATTTCAAAAAACGCATGCTCGGTGGTGGCGCTGATGTACAGCACAGCGCCCGGCCCCACAGCCCGCTCTGTCCCGTCGATGCGCATGCGCGCTCTGCCTTTCAATACCAGGTAGACTTCGTCGTCGTCGTGGGGCGACTGCATATCGGTGCTGCCAGCGGCGAGGAAGTAGACGCCGCAGTTGAGGGCTGAAACGTTGAGGAATTCCAGGTATTCAACGGATTTGCCCGTGAGCTTCCCTTTGATCTCCTCGAGATCGAACAATTGCCAGTTTTTACTACCCATGCGTCGGTTCCCTCTTTCTTTATGCTCGAATACAGCGTCGATTATTGCACGCCCTGTAAGGTGTCTAGTATGAACTCAGGCGCCTAATCGGATAGTTCTTCCCCGACATTCGCCTGGGCTGCAGCAATGCGGGCAATAGGCACCCGGTAGGGGCTGCAGGATACATAGTCCAGCCCCAGATCATGACAGAAACGGATCGAGCGTGGATCGCCGCCGTGCTCGCCACAGATGCCGTACTTGATACCCGGTTTGCGCGCGCGGCTTTCCTTGACGGCCATCTCCATGAGTCGGCCCACAGCGCGTTGGTCCAGCGAGACAAACGGGTCGCTCTCCACCAGCTTGTTTGCGAGATAGGCCGGCAGGAATTTTCCGACGTCGTCGCGGGAAAAGCCGTAGGTCATCTGGGTAAGATCATTGGTGCCGAAACTCATGAACTCGACTGCGTCGGCGAGCCGGTCGGCGCCCAGTGCAGCCCGGGGAGTCTCTATCATGGTACCGATCTTGTAGGGAATGGATACAAACTTGCCCTCCAGTACTTCGCGGATGGCTTTCTCGACAATGTTGGTGACCAGGCGTATCTCGCGCACGTTTACAACCAGTGGAATCATGATTTCAGGGAAGGGTTTGTAGCCCTGTTCGGTGGCGTCCACTGCGGCGCTGATAATCGCTTTTACCTGCATTGCGGTGATTTCCGGGTAGACCACGGAAAGGCGGCAGCCGCGAAAGCCCAACATCGGGTTTACTTCCTCCAGGTCCTGCGCAATTTCACGAATCCTGTCAGCCGACTTGTCGATGCGACTCGCCAGCGCCGCAATGTCCTCATCGGTGTGCGGCAGAAACTCATGCAGCGGGGGGTCGAGCAAACGTATGTTTACCGGGAGGCCATTCATCACTTTGAACAGCTCGAGTATATCCGCGTGCTGGAAGTTAAACAGAATATCGAGATATTTTTGGCGCTCTGCCTGGTCCTCTGCCAGAATCATGGCGCGCATTACATCGATACGCTCCGCGTCAAAGAACATGTGCTCAGTGCGGCACAGGCCTATACCCTCGGCACCGAGTTCCCGCGCTTTGGCGGCATCTGCAGGTGTTTCGGCGTTGGCGCGTACTTTCAAGCGACGGTGTTTGTCAGCCCAGGACAGCAGGGTCTGGAAATCGTCGCTGTCGCTGGCCTCCGTTTTGGCAATATCACCCAGCATCACCTCACCGGAGGTACCATCGAGTGTAATGATATCGCCGCGCTTGATTACCACACCCGCGTCGGTGGTAACCGTAGCCGCCTTGTAGTTTACCGAGATGCTGCCGCAGCCGGTAATCGCACACACACCCATACCTCTGGCGACTACGGCCGCGTGCGAGGTCATGCCGCCCAGCTCCGTGAGAATGCCGGCGGCCACTTTCATGCCGTGAATATCTTCCGGTGTCGTCTCGCGCCGGACCAGTATGACACTGGCACCTGTGGCGTGTACCTCCACCGCTTCCTCGGCGGAGAATACCACCTGACCGGTGGCTCCACCGGGGCTGGCAGGCAGGCCGGTGGCAACAATATCGGTTTTCGCTTTCGGGTCCACCATGGGGTGCAAAAAGGCTTCCACATGCTCGGGGGAAACCCGCATCAAGGCTTCGCTTTCGGTAATCATGCCCTCGTTCACCATGTCTACCGCAATCTTCACCGAGGCCCGGCCGGTGCGTTTTCCACCCCGGGTTTGCAGCATGTAGAACACGCCTTCCTGCACGGTGAATTCCATATCCTGCATATCGCGATAGTGTTTTTCCAGCAGCGCCTGGGTTTTGTACAATTCCTCGTAAACTGCGGGCTGGCGTTCTTTCAGCGCCTCAACCGGCAGCGGCGTGCGGATACCGGCAACGACATCCTCACCCGCTGCGTTAAATAGAAATTCGCCAAAAAACTGGTGCTCGCCGGTAGAGGGGTTGCGGGTAAAGGCCACACCAGAGCCGGAATCCTCGCCAAAATTGCCGAACACCATGGCCTGAACGTTGACAGCGGTGCCCATGGCCGGGGATATGTTGTTCATTTCGCGATAGACGTTTGCCCGTGGCGTATGCCAGGAGAGGAATACGGCTTCCACTGCCTTCTTGAGCTGGACAAAAGGGTCTGTGGGAAAATCGACCAGGGTTTTGTAAATGCGGATGATCTCCTGCCAATCTTCGGCAGTCATGTCCACATCCAGGGTTTTACCGTGAGCAGCCTTGTATTCATTCAGTTCATGTTCAAATTTTTCGCCGTCCAGACCCAACACCACGTTGGCAAACATCTGTATAAAGCGACGGTAGCTATCGTAGGCGAAGCGCGGGTTACCGGTTCTTTTGGCCAGGCCCTCGGCAATTTCATCGTTGAGCCCCAGGTTGAGAATGGTATTCATCATGCCGGGCATGGATACCGGAGCGCCGGAACGCACAGAGAACAGCAGGGGGTTTTCAGGGTCGCCGAAGCGGGCGCCCATTTTTTTCTCCACGATATCCAGTGCCACCCGGTATTCCTGCTCCAGCAGGGGAGGGAGCTTGTTGCCAGCCTGAAAAAACTCTCGGCAGGAGTTGGTGGTAATAATGAACCCGAAGGGCACGGGCAGCCCCAGGTTGGTCATCTCGCACAGGTTGGCACCTTTGCCACCCAGCAACTCGCGATCGTCCTTGTTGCCCTCGTTGAACAGGTATACGCTTTTGGCCATGGAATATCCCCGGCATCAGGTTTCTGGAAACAACTCAGCGGCGAATTATAACGGCAAGGAGGCCCTGGCGGGAGATCTAAAACAGATCTCCGATATCAGCGAAACTTATATCAGCGCGTTGCCAGGATTTCCGCCAGCGCTTCAACTTCCACCAGCTCTGCCGTTGCCGGTACCAGGTAGAAGGCCTCGCAGCCTGCGGCTTCAGCATTGTCCAGGGCACTTCTGACCCCTCCGGGTGTACTGCGGTTCACAGATTCTGCCATCATTGTGGCGATTTCATGCCCTTCAATGGCCATATAGCCATAGATATAGTCGTAGAGCTTTTGTTGCCCGTCACTGGCCAGGGTGTACCAGCAGCCACCGAGGCGATAGGGTTTCTCGGGCCGCTGTGCTCGCTCCCAGGCGGCGTCCGCCATGGCGAAAGCGCCGCCAAGCTCTTCTTCTTCACCATTGAATGACCAGGCATACAGGCCGTCTGCCCACTGTGCGCAACGCTCGATACTTTTTGGCCCCATTGCGCCGGCGAGCAATCTGGGGCCACTCGTTGTTACCAGGGCAGGGCCAATCGGGCCGGCGCCAGCGACCATTTCTTCGCCGCGCCAGACCCTGCGCATATCTTCAACCTGGCGGTCCATGCGTGCATACCGGCCCTTGTATTGTGCGCCTACCGCCTGGTAATCCTGCGCTCTTCCGCCGTAGCCGACCGAAACATCCCGCAGGCGACCGCCGGACAGTACATCCAGTGTGGCAATTTCCTTGGCCACACGGGTAGCGTTGTGCATGGGCAGTACATAGAGGGTCGGGCAGATCTCCACGCGTGAGGTCGCCGTGGCGGCCGCCGCCAACAGTATTCGCATATCCATGGCCGGGCCGTGTACTCGCTCGCCACAGCACAGGCTGTGAAAAGGCCCCTCGTCGACGGCCTTGAACCAGGCCATGTAGTCTTCACGGCACAGGCCGGTTTTCATATAGGGCAGGCAGATACCAACTTTCATAGATTGCTTCCTCAAACGGGGAGATAGACCATGTTAACTGACTTCCCGTGAAACGCTGTTCACCTTTCTGAACCAGCCGGGCATTAAGCAGCGAGAAAATAGGCGGCGCATTTTTATGCGCCCTGTATAGCGCCGGACAGGCTCTGGGCAACGGTTATCGCAGAATGACAGCAGGGCTGATTCAGGCTTCGTCGTTGTAGTTTTTGAAACACAGAAGTTGATCAGAAAAATCGACCGGGACGGCCCCCTGATCGGCGTACCAGTGGCGCACCGCGCGCTCGCCTCTGTCGAGGTACTCGGAGAGCGAGGGCAGAATGGCGCTGCGCAAAGCGGCACACAAATAGTGGCCTCGCTCACCGTCGTGCGCATAGCTGATGGCTTTTCCGGACAGGGCGAGGGTATTCACCAATCTTGCCGTGAGATCATGCGGTAGCTCCGGTGTATCGCAGGGACAGACGATGAGAAAAACGCTGTCAATGAGTTGCGCTGCTGCTTCGATGCCGGCCAGGGGACCCTGGAAATCCCTACGTGTGTCAGCAATCGTGGTGTCGGCGAGTGTGGCGTAGTAGCCCGTGTTGCGATTACAGCTGATAATGAGCTGCCCCACCTGGGGTCGCAAACGCTCGGCTACCTGTGCCGCCAGCGGTTTGCCCTGCCGGATCAACAAGCCCTTGTCCTGGCCGCCGACGCGACGGCCCGCGCCGCCGGCGAGAATAAGACCTGTGGTTGTATATAGTGACAATAGTGCCTACCGGGCTTCGCCTGTGGGATAATCCGATGTTACCACTTCACGGGAATACTGATGACAGGGATATTGGCAATCGACACGGCTACCGACGCTTGCTCGGTGGCGGTGCATGCCGCGGACGAGACCCGGGAGATTTACGAGATTATTCCCCGTGGGCACAGCCGCCGGTTATTTGGCATGTTGCAGAGCCTGTTGCCCGATGGTCGCCTGAGAGACCATGGTATAGACGCTATCGCCTATAGCTGCGGGCCCGGCTCCTTCACCGGTCTGCGCATCTGTGCCAGTGCAGTACAGGGTCTCGCCTATACCAATGAACTCCCGGCTATTGCTGTTTCCACGCTCGCCCTGCAGGCCCAGACCGCGCTGCGCCTCGGTAACGTGGCGTCCGGCGACATCGTGCTCAGCACCATCGATGCGCGTATCAACGAGGTGTACTACGCACTTTTTCGTTTTGAAGACGGCATTGCCGTAATGCTTCAGGGTCCGGAGGCATGCGCGCCGGAGGGCGTGGATGTCGCCGCCGATATACTGCATGTGCAAGCGGTCGGCAGCGGCTGCCGCTTCCTTGAGAAGTTTCCCCTGCAGCTACGGTCAAGACTGCAGGCGGTGCACCCGGAGCTGCTGCCCGCCGCGCAAGACCTGGTGCCACTGGCGCTTGCGGCCTACGCAAGAGGTGAGGTGCAGCAGCCGCAGCAGGTGCAGCCCCTTTATGTGCGCGATGAAATCAGCTGGAAGAAGCTGGCAGAGCAAGGCAAGGCGGTATGATAGAGACATATCAGGCTGTTTTACTGGCAATACTGCAGGGGCTGACAGAATTTCTGCCCATTTCCAGTTCAGCACACCTTGTCATTCCCTCCCTGATTCTGGGCTGGCAAGACCAGGGGCTGGCCTTCGATGTGGCAGTGCACGTGGGTACCCTGTCTGCTGTATTGGTCTACTACCGTGCCGATCTCGCGCGTATGGCCGGCAGCTGGTTTGGCTCACTCGCCGGGGCTCCCGGTGATGAGGACAGCCGGCTGGTGTGGTACCTCGCAGTGGCCACAGTGCCGGCGGTACTGGTTGGGCTGTTGGCCGGGGATTATATCGAGGGTGAACTGCGAAACCTGCCGGTTATTGCCTCCACCACGCTCCTATTTGGTCTGTTACTGGGTTTGGCGGATCGACGAGCGTCAACATCGTCTACAGGTGTGCAGCTTACCCTGGGAATCGCACTGCTCATTGGGCTGGCGCAGGCGATAGCCCCTGTGCCGGGTGTATCGCGCTCGGGTATTACCATAACCGCCGCACTGTTGCTGGGTATGAGCAGGCAGAACGCAGCCCGCTTCTCGTTCCTGCTGTCTATTCCGGTGATTGCCGGTGCCGGATTGCTGAAAGGCTGGGAGTTGGCCAGTTCTGGCGTGGCGACGGATTGGTTGTTGCTGGGGATGGGCGCTGTTATTTCGGGAATTACTGCCTATTTGTGTATTGCAGTCTTCCTGCGCCTGCTGGACCGGGTGGGGCTGATGCCCTTCGTCTATTATCGTGTGTTGCTCGCTGCGGTGCTGTATGCACTGTGGCTTGTGTAAAGTCGAATGTCAGGAATTGGAAACGCCATGAATCAACAGCAATTCAATACCGCGCTCTGCGAGTTTATTGCTCGCGCAACCTCGCCGTTTCACGCGGTGGCAGAGCTGTCCCGCCAGCTGGATGCGGGTGGTTTCAAGAAGCTCAATGAGAACGGCGTGCGCGAGCTGCAGCCCGGTGGGCGGTACTATGTAACACGCAATGACAGCTCCATAATTGCCTTTGTCTGCGGGCGTGAATCACCCCCCGTAGAGGGCATGCGTATGGTCGGCGCACATACCGACAGCCCCTGTCTGATGGTAAAACCCTCACCGGAAATATTGGCTAATAGCTGTTTCCAACTGGGTGTGCAGGTGTACGGTGGGGTACTGCTGAACCCCTGGTTTGATCGCGATTTGTCGCTGGCGGGCCGGGTGAGTTTTCAGTGCGGTGGCGGGCAGTTGCGCACCGCCCTGATCGATTACAGAGAGCCTATAGCGATGATTCCCAGCCTCGCCATACACTTGGACCGGGAGGCGAATGCAGGCCGCACGGTAAATCCGCAGACGGATGTGGTGCCCATTTTGTTTCAACAATCAGGGGATGCGCCCGCGGATTTCCGCACCCTGTTAAAAGCCCGGCTGTTGGAGGAACACCCCGAGTGCAACGTGCAACAGGTACTCGACTACGAACTGGGATTTTATGACACCCAGGCCCCAGCTGTTATTGGTCTGCAGCAGGATTTTATAACCTCGGCACGCCTGGATAACCTGTTGAGTTGCTTTGTTGGGCTGCAGTCCCTGTTGCAGAGCGACGGCGCCGTCAGCAGTCTGCTGGTGTGCAATGACCACGAGGAAGTGGGCAGCCTGTCCGCAGCGGGGGCCCAGGGGCCCATGCTGAGCTCTGTGTTGAAGCGACTTGCTGGCAGTGAGCAGGCCTATGCGGAACTGGTGGAGCATTCGTTTATGATTTCTGCGGACAATGCCCATGCCATCCACCCCAACTTTGCCGACAAGCACGACGATAACCACGGGCCGCTGATGAATCACGGGCCGGTAATCAAGGTGAATGCCAGCCAGCGTTACGCGTCCAACAGCGAAACCTCCGGGTTCTTCCGCATGCTAGCGGCGGCCGAGGAGGTTCCAGTGCAATCCTTTGTGGTGCGCAACGATATGGGTTGCGGCAGCACTATTGGCCCTATCACGGCCGGCGGCACCGGCATACGCACAATAGATGTGGGCGCGCCCACCCTGGGTATGCACTCCATCCGCGAAACCGCGGGCGCCCGGGATGCCTGGGACCTGAGCCGCCTGCTGCGACGCTTCTACAATTACCAGGGGCCACTGGCTGCCAGTTGACACAATGAGGGTTCTGCTACTGTCGGCCTATGCCGCTGCCAGTCATCTGCATTGGCAGCGCAGCCTGCTCCACATGTTTCCCGCATGGGAATGGCAGGTTCTGACACTCCCGCCGCGGCATTTCAGCTGGCGCATCAGGGGTAACCCACTGTACTGGTCACTGTCGGAGCGGGCGGTGCTGGAAGGTGATTACCAGCTGTTGGTCGCGACCTCTATGGTCGATCTGGCCACCCTGCGGGGCCTGGTACCGGCGTTGGCCAGATTGCCATCGCTGCTTTACTTCCACGAGAACCAGTTTGATTATCCCCAGCAGAGTAAACAGCACAGTCTGGTGGAGGCACAAATGGTAAGCCTCTACTCGGCGCTAGCGGCGGACCGTCTGGTGTTCAACTCCGCCTATAATCGCGACACGTTCCTGGCGGGCGTGGACGCGTTGTTGCGCAAGTTTCCGGACAGAGTTCCCGCCGGTGTGGCGGTAATGCTGGCAGCTAGAGCCGCTGTCTTACCCGTACCGATAGACATCGAGGGCAACGTCGCCGGGGGTGTTGGCTGGCCCACGGCTGCCGGTAGCTACCCGCAGCGGCCGTTGCGCCTGCTTTGGACTGGTCGTTTTGAGCACGACAAGGGCGGCGATACGCTGTGGCACACGCTGTCCGAGTTGGAGCGCCGTGGTTTGGACTACGAACTGGCGATGACCGGGCAGCAATTTCGCAGTTCACCGGCGGTTTTCAGTCAAATCGAGTCCGAGTTCGGGCATCGCCTGGTGCAGTTCGGCTACCTGGAGGATATTGCCGATTACCGCGCACTGTTGTGCGATGCGGACATCGTGCTGTCAACGGCACGGCACGAATTCCAGGGCCTGGCGGTGCTGGAAGCTGTCGCCAGTGGCTGCCTGCCCGCGGTGCCCGACCGGCAGGCCTATCCGGAGATTTTTGCCGCACAATTCCGTTACCCCTGCCAGGGGAGCGATGTAACAGCAGAAGCCCAGGGCGCGGCGGCCCTGGTGTGCCGCCTTGCCGCTGAAGTTAAACAGGGAGACGCGGTAGTGCCCGACGTGTCACATTTTGGCAGCGGGCCATTGCGCGGACCTTATGCCGAACTGTTTCACGCGCTGACGCACGCTGCGGGATAGCCACTGCAGGGCATTCCCAGTACTATGGGCGGCTTTTTGAAGCAGGCGAATATTCATGGCCAGGCAGCGCGTTCTCACCGGCATTACCCCCTCGGGTACTCCTCATCTGGGCAACTATGTGGGCGCTATTCGCCCCTCCATTGCGTCCTCACTGGATTCCTCGAAGGATTCCTTCTTTTTCCTCGCCGATTTCCATGCCCTGATCAAGTGCCAGGATCCCGAGCTGGTGCATCAGTCGAGTAAGGAAATTGCTGCGACCTGGATTGCCATGGGTCTGGATACGGACAAAGCGCTGTTCTATCGGCAGTCGGATATTCCTGAAATTCCCGAACTGACCTGGATACTGAACTGTAGCGCGGCCAAGGGGCTGATGAACCGGGCTCACGCTTATAAGGCAGCGGTGCAGGCCAATGAGGAAGCGGGTGAGGATCCGGATTTCGGCATTACCATGGGACTGTTCAGCTATCCGGTGCTGATGGCGGCGGATATCCTGATGTTCAACGCCAGCCATATCCCCGTGGGCCGAGACCAGATACAGCATGTGGAAATGGCGCGGGATATCGCCCAGCGCTTCAACCACAATTTCGCCGAGGTGTTCACCCTGCCGGAGGCGGTGGTGGATGACAACGTGGCAGTGCTGCAAGGCATGGACGGGCGCAAAATGAGCAAGAGCTACAACAACACCATTCCCCTGTTCCAGGGCGAAAAGCAGTTGCGCAAAAGCATCAACAAAATCAAAACAAACCTGCTGGAACCCGGCGAGCCCAAGGACCCGGATGACTCCACCGTATTTCAATTGTGGTCAGCCTTCGCCTCCGATGACGACATTGCGAGTATGCGCCGCGAATTTGAAAACGGTATAGCCTGGGGCGAAGCCAAAAAGCAGTTATTCGAACTGGTGAATGCCGAGTTGGCTGGATCGCGTGAACGCTATCAACAGCTGATGGATGAGCCCCACTATGTCGAGGAAGTTCTCAAAAAAGGTGCCGACCGCGCCCGGGAATACTCGGTGCCGTTGATGGAAAAGGTACGGGCGGGCGTCGGTCTTCGGCCGCTGGGGTAGGGCGCAGCTTCGGGTATTGTGTCGGCGGTAATTTATGAGCCGAACTGGTAGCTGATCTCCAGGTACGCCCCGCGCGGCTGGCCGACAAAATAGCGGTATTCGCCGAAGCCAATGTCCGCGCGCTCAGCGTAGTTTTCATCGAGTATATTGGTCACACGCAGCGTGCCTCGCCAGTGCCGGTCAAGCATGGCCGACATGCGCAGGTTGAATAATGAGTGGCCGTCGTACTGATGCTCGTTGGCGGGGTCGAGGTAGTAGTTATCCATATAGACCCATTCCAGTTCCACCGTGCCGTCCTGCTCGGACGGCGTTGAGAAATTCCAGCCCAGTCGCGCGCTGCCGAAACTCTCCGGCGCGGTGTCTATCGTGTTGCCCTTGATATTGCCACTGGTCCCGAACAAAGTGATTTCATTGTCATAGGTGTGGCTGGCCCAGGTTCCGTCCAGGCGAACATACCAGTTCTCGTCGAAGCGGTAATCGAGACTGAGTTCGGCGCCGTAATGCCGGGTTTTCGCACCGCTGACATTGAAGCGGTTGTCATCCTGAAAGATCACATTGTCCTTGTGCATCAGGTATACGGATAAGTCGTATACCAGCTGATCCTGCCAGGTACCACGCAATCCCAGTTCAATATTGCTCAGCTCTTCTGAATCCAGGTCGGCCACTTTCTGCCCGGATTGCAGGCGGTACAACTCCGATGTTTGCGGCGCGCGAAAGCCGTTGGCAACACGCAGGTAGGCGACGGTATCCGGTGTCAGGCTGTAGCTGGCGCCCGCGTTGGCACTCCAATTGGTAAAGTCGTCGTCACGGTCGGCGGGGCGGTAAAAGCGGCAGGCGCTGGCCGTGGGCTCACAGGCGGGGCCGTCGCCGGCTTTGTTATCGTAGTCGTAATAGGTGTATTCCAGACGCGCGCCGGCACTCAATTCCCAGCGCTCGGTAACGCTACCACGCCACTGGCTGAAGAGCGCGGCCACTGAGGCATCCACCTGATAGTCGTAGTGGATACCCGCTGGCTGATTGGGGCTGAAGTCCTCCTGCTGGTACTCCTGGAGGCTACCGTCGGTATACTCCAGTTCGATACCGTTTACCCAGCTGTTATTCTCACTCTCGGTGTTGATTACAGCCCGCATACCCAGGCTGTCGTGCTGATTTTTTTCCACCGGTTGCCAGGGCACGAAATGCATCAGAAATTCCATTTCATTATTGCGCAGGTAGGGTGTGAGAGTCAGCGTGTTGGCCGAGTCCAGGGTGCGGGTGACGGCGGTGTGAAAGCGGTAGGAGCGGGCATCGCGATAGGCTTCCGGGTTTGGGTTGTCACGCCGAATACTGTTGTCGTCGTAGGCCTTGTACCCCTCCAGAAAGCCGGCAGTTTCCTGGTTCAGGTTGGCGTAATCGAACACGCTGCTGATATACCACAGTTCGCCTGCGTAGTCATGGCGCAAGGTCGCTTTCTGCTGGTCGTAACCGGCGTCGTCCAGGTAGCCGCCATCGGTTGTGCCGTTGATACGTGCACTCACACCGTGTTTGCCCCAGGTGTTGCCGTAGCGGTACTTGGCCCGGTAGTAGTCATACGGCCCCGCTTCCAGGGCAATATTCTGGTCGTAGCTGTCGCTGGGCGCGGCACTGAGCACGTTAATCAGTCCGTGCATGGCATTGGACCCGTACAGCGAAGTGGCTGGCCCCTTGATAACTTCTATACGCCCGGCCTGCTCGGTATTGGCGTCGAACAGCTGGTTGACGTTACAGAAGCCTGGTGCGCGCAGGCTGATACCGTCCGCGGCGGTCAGGAAGGCGCCGCAACTACCCGCGCCCGTCAGTACCGGCGAGCGCAGGGAGATAAGGCTTTCCTGGCCATTGCCGCGGGAAATCCAGGCCCCGGGTACTTGTTGCATGACCTCGTTGATATGGGTTTGTCCCACCAGTTGCAGTGTGTCTTCGCTGAGGCTTGACCAGGCAAGTGGCAGTTTTACGCCGTCTTCGGGTACCTGCGTGGCGGTAACCAGTACCTGTTCAAGTACCGGTGTCTGCGCCTGAGACAGCGGGCAGAGAAGAAGCGCTGTCGCGCCGAACATAGGAAAGGAAAAACGCATTGTCGAGCCTCGATTGTTAGCCTGCCGCTATGATGTTGGAGTCGGTGGTGGCAGCGCTGGGTCCCTCGCGATTACGTACGGCATCGGCAATTCGAAATAGCGGGATCTTCAGCATGGCCACAACCTCCTCGCTGGCGCCCGTTTGCGCCAGGGCCCGCTCCATGCACAGCAGCCACTGGTCCCGATCTTCGGGGCCAATATGATAGTGTTCGTGGGGAGTTGTCATACACACGGTACCATATTTGTCGGCGTAAAGTGGTGGCCCGCCCATCCAGCCAATCAGGTATTCGGCCAGTTTTTCTTTCATCGGGGCCAGGTCGCGGGCGTGCATTGCGCGCACGCCGGTCGCTTCAGGCAGGGTGTCCATAATGTCATAGAACGCATCGGTGAGTTCACGGATGCCGTGCTCGCCGAGAAGTTGGTAGGGGGTTTGTGCCTCAGACATACTGCTGTTTCCCATTTTTTTCTTAATGTGGTCTCGCTATTACGCTATTTTATGCTTTCTAGTGCACGATGTCCTCATCCGACTCGCCGCCGATACCAGGGAGACGTATTATCAGCTCAGAATTTGCCCAGCGGGAAACGACCTACGGCGGCGTCCGGCGTAGGACAAGTCTGGTCGTGCTGGTGTTGGTGAATTTATTGCCGCTGGTGGGTGTCCTGATGCTGGGCTGGGATGTGGCTGCACTGATGGTGCTTTACTGGTCAGAAAACCTGGTGCTGGGGTTCTATACCTTACTAAAGATGCTGGTGGTATCGCCGCTTCGGGCGTTGGGCATGGGTACTTTCTTTGTTATTCACTACGGTGGCTTTTGCGCGGTACACGGCCTGTTTATTGTCACGTTGTTGTTGGGCGAGGGCTTAGACCCCATGCCGGGCGACCCCTGGCCCGCTTTTCTGGTGTTCCCCCAAATGCTGGTCAATGTGGTGCGTCAGGTCCTGGTGTACGCACCACCCGATTGGCTGCTGGCCGTCGCAGCGCTGTATATCAGTCACGGGGTGTCTTTTGTGGTCAATTTCCTGATCGGGCGAGAGCGGGACGAACTGAACCTGAGCCAACTGATGGCTGCACCCTATGGCCGTATTATGATTCTCCATGTCGCTATACTGCTGGGAGGGTTTGCGGTGATAGCACTGGGTCAGCCAGTGGCCATGCTGGCAGTACTGGTATTGCTCAAACTGGCACTGGATGTTGTGCTGCACCTGCGGGAGCATCGCGCCCTGGCAATCCGGCGATCAACGCCGGAAAATGTCTCACGCTGATGCCCTCCGTCAATAGCTCTGCTAATATTGCCACCCCGTATTTCCATACCACGAACAGGATCAGAGACCATGAGTCTTGCCGATAAGGTACTCGCTGTAAATAACGATCTGCCCATCCGCACTGAGGCACCGGTACACAGTGGCAAGGTGCGCTCCGTGTACTGGCTGACGGCGGCCGACAGCGCCAGGCTGGTGCGGGAGCGGGGCTATGACGTGGCTCCTGATGCGCCGCTGGCTATCATGGTAATCTCGGATCGCATCTCTGCCTTTGACTGCATCTGGCACGGTGCAGGCGGTATGCGAGGTGTGCCGGGCAAGGGCGCGGCACTGAACGCGATATCCAACCACTGGTTCCGCCTGTTTCGCGAGCAGGGGCTGGCGGACAGCCATATTCTGGAAATACCCCACCCGCTGGTGTGGATAGTACAGAAAGCGCGCCCGGTCATGATTGAGGCCATCGCGCGGCAGTACATCACCGGGTCCATGTGGCGCTCCTATGCCAAAGGCGAGCGAGAATTCTGCGGCATTGAGATTCCGGACGGTCTGAGCCGCGACCAGAAGTTGCCGGAATTACTGATAACCCCCTCCACCAAGGGGATTCTCACGGGAATACCCGGTGTGCCAGCGGCGGACGACGTGAATATCACGCGGGCTGATATTGAGAAAAATTATGCCGCCTTCAATTTTCTCGACCCGGCCGATGTCGACCTTTACGAGAAGCTGCTACAGCAGGGTTTCGCGCTGATCAGTAAGGAGTTGGAGAAACTTGACCAGATTTTTGTCGACACCAAATTTGAGTTTGGTTATGTGACCGATCGCGCCGGCCAGGACAAGCTGATCTACATGGATGAAGTGGGCACACCTGACTCATCACGCATCTGGGACGGCCCCGCATTGCGCGAGGGCAGGGTGGTGGAAAATTCCAAGGAAGATTTCCGACAGTTATTGCTGCAACACTTTCCCGAGCCCGACATATTGCTGAACAAGGAGCGCATGCCGGAACGAGTGAAACTGGCCAGCGATAATGCCCTGCCTACAGAGGTGCTTATGGCAGTCTCCGACACCTATGTTGGTATCGCGGAGAAAATTATCGGGGGCCCATTACAGATTTCCGATAATCCCAAGGCGGAGATTATCAAAATCCTCGCCAGCGATTTCGGCCTGATTGATTAACCCTGAGGCGCAGTCACGCCTGTACTTTTAGAGAGGTGGAACGATGCAAGGTACCAATACGATAAAGTCTCTGCTTGTGTGCGCGGCGCTTACTTTGGCGGCCTGTAGCAGTAACTCCCTGGTGCCGCAGACCTATGACGGTCTGGAGTTGCAGCCGGATACGAAATTCGGCAAGGTTTACAAACGTGCTGGAGCAGATCTGAGCGATTATCAGTCTTACGGCGTCGAAGCCTGTGAAGTGGCTTTCAAGAAAAACTGGTTGCGTGACCAGAATAACTCGCGCCTGGACCTGGGCAACCGGGTAACGCAAAAGGATGTTGACCGGATCAAGGATACGCTGGCCACTGAGTGCGAGAAGTATTTCCGCGAAGCCCTGGAACAGGCGCCTTCTTATCCCCTGGTGGACAATTTCAGCGATGGTGAGGGTGTGCTTATCCTGCGCCCGTCGATAATCAATCTTGATATCTCCGCCCCCGACACACACTCCGCCGGGATGCAGCGCACCTACACCACCCAGGCCGGGGAAATGACTCTGGTGCTAGAATTGCAGGACGGCACCACGGGTGAAACGCTGGTGCGTATTGTCGATCGCTATCGCAGTCCGGAAACAAGCTGGTTGCAATGGTCTAATTCGGTGACCAACCAGGCGGAGGCGAGACGTGTGCTAAGCCGCTGGGCCAAACAGCTCCGCAAGGGGCTCGATCAGGTTACCACTCACACAGGAACGCCCGAGTAGGAGTACGTTGCTCATGAATGCAGCACAGCTGACAGATACTATCGCAGTCGCCGGCCAGATCACCCCGGCCCAAGTGGCAGAGATTGCCGCGGCCGGTTTCAAGGTGCTGGTGAATAATCGCCCCGACGGGGAGGAGGCCGGCCAGCCCGCCAGTGCCCAGATTGAAGCTGCGGCCGTTGATGCGGGGCTTGAATATCTTCACCTACCGGTTACAGCGATGGACTTTCCAGGCCCTGGGGCAGCGCAAATGGCAACGCTTTTCGATGACGAGACGCGCCCCGTGTTCGCCTTTTGTCGCACCGGAACGCGCTGCACCAATCTGTGGGTGGCAACCCGTTCCCAGGAGGCGCAACAGGCAGCGATACAGCGGGCTCAGGCATTGGGTTTTGATCTCGGTATGGCCGCCCGCGTCCTGAGTTAGATTGAAGGGACTCTAAAAATCAGCTGCCTGGCGTATACCAGATAGGCGAACTCCAGGCGCGTTCCTGGATGGTTTTTTTGTGGTTGGCTGCGCAGCATTTCTCCATGCCTGCAGGAATGGTTGCCGCATTGTCACAGCGTACACCCGCATCTGCGCAGGCATACTGACTCCAGCGGCAGCTGGGATTTTCCAGTACCCGGGTGTAGTAGAAGGCCTGCGCCGAGGGATCAAAATCCCGATCCTCCCACACGGCACACAACTGGCTGTGGCCCTCGCCGGTCCTCTGGCAGCTATTGATATCGACCCCGGCTGAATTATCGCCGCCGGCAATATCCAGCGTTCGCTCCTGTAATTCGCCGTCCCGGTACCATCCCTTGATCAACTGAATACGCTGCAGCGCAGCTCCGGGGTACTCCGCCGTGCCCGGGTCGTAGGCGGCGGATACGACGAAGCGAGGGCTGGGCCGAGTGGAGGCGGGGGAGGGCAGGTCTCCCCCCATGGGCACACCGCCCGCGTAACCCTGTGCTACAAGATCACTATTGGCGCAGAGGTCGGATGGGTAGTCCCAGCCGCCGAAAAACCGCAGCGTTGGCCGGGTACCGCTGGTAGCGTATGCTTCCCTGCGCTGCATGGCGGCGAACAGTGAATCCCGGGTGTTTTCCTCGGCGTACAGCACCGCCAGCCCACCGGGGCCGTATTCAAGGTCGTCCGGCAGGCCCACCGGCAAATCGTCCGCCGCCCCCATGCCGGCGCCCCCGTGCCCGACAAAGTTTTTCTCCATCACCAGTCCCGCCGCGGCGATATGCGTGTCGGTGCTTGCAACGAGGCCATACTTGAAGCTGTTTACACCCAGCTCCGCCTGTTGCTTCAATCCTTTTTTCAGCGCGTAACGCAGAAAATTGCTTTGCTCCGGAGGCTTGGTGACAGGCATGTCTTCATGGGGTACGAACAGTGCGAGCACCTCAAGCGACGCGCCGCCGATGGCACCGGAATTTTTGCCGCCAAAACTGTCGTACTCCAGCAACTCGAAATCGCAGAACTCATCCTCGGCCCAGATGGCGATGCGATTGTCGCATTCGGATGCACCCTTGTGCTGCATCACCTCAAACAAGGGATTCCAGCGAGCGCGCCTGCCGGCCTCCGCCGCCGTAACCGAGGCGGTGGGTATATTCTCGTCCTGCACCCTGGCTGTTTCGAACATCAGCCCGCCGCTCAGGTTGGAATTGTGCGGGATGGCGACTGCATCGCAGCCGGGCTTGTTCTGCACGCACTCTTTTTCCAGATAATCCCAGAGCTGGACCTGGGAAGGTGTGTCAATCCAGCTCAGGGCGTGGTTCGGCACCAGTGCATTGCGAAATATCACGTTGTGGTGCAGGTTTTGGCCCGCACCCACGCTGGCCGTCCACTCGTAGCCCACAAAGCTGGTGAAACTGCAGTCACTGCTGCGATCATAGGCCTGTTCTGCCGCCGCCTGCACATCCAGCCAGGTTGCGTTGGCTGCTGTGAAACATTGTTCACTGTCGTCACCGCAAAAGCCCCAACGTTTTTTCGCCGTCATACCGTAAGCACCAAACGTTGCGAAGGAGAAAGAGGGAAACCAGCGGTGGCCAATACAGACCGGATGCCAGTAGCCGGGGGCTCCCGGTGTAGTGCACATGCTTATTTCGCCAAAGAATTCGGAGTGATCTGTGACGGCGGCGAAATCCAGTGGGCGGTCCAGTTGGACGTGGCGCATGGCCTGGCCCTTGTCATCATAAGGCTGAATGCCCATGCGCGCACCCCGGGCAAAGTCATACGCCTGCGGGGGCCTGTTGCGTGTGTCCTGGGAACTGGCATCGAAAGACAACGCGGTATGCACATGAGTGTCACCGAAAAAGGGCCGGCGCAATGCCGTGTAGTCGGCACAGGGCTCGCGTGCTGTGCCAGCACTCTCGGCGCGCTGCTGTACAATGGTTAACGTGTCCGCCGGCACGCTCTGGGCTGTGCCGGTGAGTGGTAATGTCATAAACAGGCCTGCAAGAAGGCCGTTTCGTCGATGCTGTTTCAAAAGATAAATCGCCGCCAGGTAAACAGGCCCACCAGCATTCCAGTTTTGGCCCGCGATGGCAAAGTTGGCGGTATTGTGGAGTGGACCAGAGATTAAAATCACTGCCTGCCCGGGCTCGTCGTCCGGGTGCATATGCTGTTATCTTTCATGATCTTGTTCGTTAAATGGAAATTGTCACATGGCTAAACCTCCAGAACCGCGTCCGGCAAGCACTGTTGTGCTGTTGCGTGAATCCGCACAGGGCCCTGAAACCCTGCTACTGAAGCGCAATAAGGCCCTGATGTTTGCCGGCGGATTGTGGGTGTTTCCCGGCGGCGCGTTGGAGGAGCAGGATCTTGCTGTCGCCCAGGGGGATACCCTGGCTGCCTCCAGAGTTGCCGCAGCCCGCGAGGCGGAGGAGGAATCCGGCCTGCAACCTGAGCCCCAAGACATGGTGCTGGTGAGTCACTGGACCACGCCGGAGGCTGAGCCAAGACGTTTCTCTACCTGGATTTATGCCGCCCCGGTTTCAGGTGAGGGTGATGTGGTGATTGACGGCGGAGAGATTCATGACCACCTGTGGGTAAATGTCCGGGGTGCCCTGGCCCAACACCGTCGTGGGGAGCTGCCCATGCTGCCTCCTACTATGGTCACACTGCTAAACCTGGCATCCTATGATTCTGTTGCAGAATTGGTCGCTGAAGAACGCGACAGTTCAGTGCCGGAAGTGTTGCCGGTTTTTACCAACGAGGCGGGCGTGGTGACGGTGATGTTTCCCGGCGATGCAGGCTACAACACCGCAGCGCCCTCCACCGAGGGCGCACGGCACAGGGCCGTGTTGAAAGACAAACATTGGGTCTATGTGCATGACAACGTCAGCGCTGATTACCCGGCGCTGGTAAGAGGCCGGCACTGAGCGGTGACTGCACCGGGCAAACTCAACACGCTCTGGGACATCCCCACGCGTTTTTTTCACTGGGCAATCGTCGTCTGCCTGCCACTTTCCTGGTGGAGCGCAGAGTGGGAAAACTACGACCTGCACCAATGGCTGGGTTACACGATTCTTGTCCTTGTTATAAGCCGGATCGGTTGGGGCTTTCTCGGCAGCGTGCACTCGCGCTTTGCTGATTTTCTGGTGGCGCCAGCCAAGGTTTTGGCCTATCTGCGTGGGCGTGAATCACCCGCGGCCGGCCACAACCCACTTGGCGGCTGGTCAGTACTGGTTTTATTGCTGTTGCTGCTGGCGCAGGCAATCAGCGGGCTGTTTAACAGCGATGACGTTTTTTTCACGGGCCCGCTCTTTTACGCAGCCAATGGCGAGTGGCGCGATATAATGGGTCTGGTACACGAGATTGCTTTTAATGCATTGCTGGCATTTGTGGCGCTGCATATACTTGCCGTCCTCTATTACCAGTTCTGGCGCAAGCAGCAATTATTGCAGCCCATGATCCGCGGCAGTGCACCGGGCCGCAGCGGGCGCGAGGCACCGGCCCCTGTCTGGCGTGCCCTGGTTATCGCCTTACTCGCAGCGTTCGCTCTTTGGGGAGTGTTGCAGTTGGCGCCATCGCCACCTGCTCTTATGTGGTAAATCAGTACAGGTAGTTTTTCGCTTTGTACTCATCGTGGCAGGCTTTGCACGCTTTGCCGGCCATACCGATCTGCACGGCAATCTTGGCGCGGTCTCCTTTGGCGGTGACCTCCTGCAGAGTTGCCAGCTCTTTATGCAATGCTTCCATTTTGCTGGTGAAATCAGCTTTGTTCTCCCATATTTCCGGTTTGGCGCGGGTTGTTCCCTGGTCCGAGCCATCGACAAAGCCGCGCATGATGTCAAGCGTGGACAAGGCGGCCAGATCGTTCGCCCAGTTTTCCATGCGCGCCTGCTCCCAGGGAATCTCGCCCTTGACGGAGGCGACCATGGGGCCGAAATTCGCGGCCAGGAGGGCAAAGTAGGACTGCCGGTAGGATTGCGGCATTTCATCTTCATCAAAGTGGGAAACTGCCGGCATTGCAAGAAGGGCGCTGCTGAGTGTGGCTGCGGCCAGCCATTTTTTTCCGCTATATCGTGTCATGCTCGGTTCCCTGGCGTGTTAATCCTGATACGGTGCTGCCCAGTGTAGGGCACATGCCCAATTTATTGAACCTCGGGAGGCTTAAGTCTCAGGGCTTGGCTGATTCGCCGAAAGAGTGCGCTACCATGGTGGCATCTTTATAGCAGGGACGTGACATGAGCGTGGAGCAGCACTGGGATTACAGTTTTGATGTTGTTGTGGTCGGGTCTGGCAACGGCGGCCTGACCGCCGCCCTGTGCAGTCATGAAATGGGCACCCGGGATGTCCTCGTTGTTGAGAAGTCCCATTTGTACGGCGGCACCAGTGCGATCTCCGGAGGCGGGGTTTGGATACCCTGTAATCGCTATGCCCGGGAAGCCGGTGCCGCGGACTCAATCAGCGCGGCCAAGACTTATTTGCGCCAGCTGATCAGCACCGAGGAGGTGCCGGAATACCAGCTGGACGCCTACCTTGAGAATGGCCCTAAGATGGTGGAATTCCTGCACCGTCATACCCGCGCACGGTACGAAAGTCTGGCCCATTACCCGGATTACTACACCGACCTCGACGGTGCCATGACAGGGCACCGCTCGATGGAGCCCAAGACCTTCGATGCGGATGAGTTGGGAGAGGAATGGCGTTACCTGCGGCGCACCCACCCCATGATGCATCTGGTGGGGGTTATCGGCATTACCCAGCAGGAGGCCGCGCTGTTGATAGGGCAGCAGCCAGGCTGGTGGAAGATCGCCTTTAAGCTTGTTGCAGCCTATGTGGTTGATATTCCCTGGCGTTTGCGCGACCGCTTTCATCGCCGTCTCGCCACCGGTTGTGCCGGTGTTGCTCGCCTGCGCGCATCTTTACAGGACCGTGACATTCCGCTGTGGCGCAACACTGCCATGACGCGGGTTATCGATGAGGATGGCGCTATTATCGGGGTGGAAGTCCGGCGCAATGGCCGGCCCCTGCGCATTCAGGCGCGCAAGGCTGTGGTGTTGGCCGCCGGGGGCTTCGAGCACAATCAGGCGATGCGCGAAAAATACCTGCCCCAACCCACCAACCACCTTTGGAGTGCGGGCACTAAAGATAATACCGGCGACGCGATTCGCGAGGGCCTGCGCCTGGGTGCGAAAATGCATCGCCTTAACGAAGCCTGGTGGTGCAACACAATCTCGGTGCCGGGGGAGGAGATTCCCCGTCTGAGCATCATGGAAAAGTCTTATCCCGGCTCCATGATGGTGAACCCGGCGGGCGAACGGTTCAGTAACGAATCCCAGAATTATATGGCTTTTCAGCAGGAGACTTTTCGCAAGCACAACGAAGAAAACCCCTGCAACCCCGTATGGCATATTTTCGACGCCCATTTTCGCGCCAGGTATTTTGTGGGCCCTTTGTATAACAGCAAGTTCCGTCCCGACTGGTTGCTACCCAAGCGTTATGAGCAGGACGGTTTTTTTGCCAAGGCCGACACGATTGCCGGGTTGGCCGCCAAGATTGGCGTCGATGCCTCCGGCCTTGCGAAATCCGTTGGCAAAATGAACGAGTACGCCCGCACCGGCGTCGACCCGGATTGCCACCGCGGTGAATCGGCCTACGACCGGTATTATGGTGACCCCCGCGTGACACCAAACCCCTGCCTCGGGCCGATCGCGAAGCCGCCGTTTTATGCGATGAAAGTAGATCCGGGTGATTTCGGCACCCAAGGCGGCATGGTCATTAACGCCAATGCCCAGGTTATGCACGAAGACGGGCACAGCATCAAGGGCCTCTACGCCATAGGCAACTGCAGCGCACCGACACTGCCGTGCTATCCCGGTCCGGGTGCCACCCTGGGCCCGGCCATGACGTTCGCCTACCAGGCGGCCAAGTCGATCAGTGGTTATCGCGATTAGGGCGAGTGTACTGCGGATCAGGAATGTACTGACACCAGAGCATCCAGCAATGTCTGCACCACCCGGCTGGGTGCGGGCGAATGCCGCACAATCGCACTGAACTCACAAACGTATTGTAGTACGGCCGGCAATACCGGTCGCATCAAACCGCGTGTGACAAAACTCTCCGCGTAATGTTCTGGAAGAAACCCCAGGTATTTGCCGGAAAGTACCAGGTGTGCCACTGCTTCCTGGTCGTGGGCAGTGGCGTGACGGCGTAATTCCAGTTCGCGGGTGATTTCCATGTTGGGCGAGTGGTGGCCGATGCCCACGTAACGGTGGGCGCGCACAGTTTCGGCGGTGAGTACGTCGCTGCCCGGGTTGTACAGCGGGTGCCCGGGAGCGCAGTACAGATACATCTGTTCGTCAAACAAAGGGTAATAGTTGAGACTGCTGGAAGGTCTGTGTGTTGGTATGATACCGACCTGGAAGCGGCCCTCTATCACCCCGGTTTCTATTGTATTGATCGGCAGCACGTGCAGTTGCGGGTGCACATCCGGCGCCTGTTCATCGAAAAGAGCAAGCGCCCGGCTGATATGGCAGCGCGGATTGGAGGCCGTTTTGTCGAACACTGCCAGCGCGAGGGAACCTGTCAGACGCTGATGCAGGTCGTTAACCTCGTGCTGGAAATCCTCCATTGCAGCCATTACCTTCACTGCGCCAGACAGCACTTGCACGCCCTCGCTGGTGAGTGCAAACCCGGCTCGGCCACGGCGACAGAGTGTGACACCCAGTCGTGCTTCCAGATCCTTGATGTGCCGGGATATGGTGCTGCGATTAATATTCAGCTCAAGTTCCGCCGCGGCAAAGCCACCGCAGGCGGCCACCGCTCTGAATACACGCAACAGCCGCAGGTCGCTGTCTGTGAGATTGCCCAGCAGGGCTTTTCTGACCATCGCTGGATACCGGGGTTAATTAGATGAATATAAATGAAACTTCAGGTTGATAGATAATACTTTATACACCATTAAACCGCCTCTAGAATACGCCTCATTCCCGACATTTCGAGGCCTCTTCGATGAATAGCAAATCTTCCACCCCCTTCCTGAGCCGTGAGGCGCTTGAAGCGCACTGGATGCCCTACACCGGCAACCGCCAGTTCAAGAAGGATCCCCGCATGATCGTGGCTGCCAAGGGTGTGCATTTTATCGATGACAAGGGTCGCGAGGTGTTGGACGGCATGTCGGGCTTGTGGTGCAGCGGTGCCGGGCACAACCGGCCGGAAATCGCCGAGGCGGTGTACAAACAATTGCAGACGCTGGATTACTCCCCGGCCTTTCAATTTGGTCACCCCGGCTCTTTCGAGCTGGCGAACAAAGTAAAAGCGCTCACCCCTGAGGGCCTGGACTATGTGTTTTTCACCGGCTCCGGGTCGGAATCTGCCGATACGTCGCTGAAGATGGCCCGCGCCTATTGGCGCCTGAAAGGGCAGCCCACCAAGACCAAATTGATCGGCCGCGAGAAGGGTTATCACGGTGTGAATTTTGGTGGCATATCCGTGGGCGGTATCGGCGCCAACCGGAAGTTATTTGGCCCGGCAGTAGACGCCGATCACCTGTCTCACACGCTGCGTGCTGAGAACGCGTTCACCCGCGGTATGCCCAGCCGCGGCTGGCAGCTGGCGAACGAACTCACTGACCTTATCGAATTGCACGATGCGTCCAACATAGCGGCGGTCATTGTCGAACCCATGGCCGGTTCGGCCGGCGTGATCCCGCCACCTGCAGGCTATCTTCAACGGCTGCGGGATATCTGCACGGCCAATAATATTCTGCTGATTTTTGACGAGGTGATTACTGGGCTCGGCCGCTGTGGCGGCCTGACCGGAGCAGACGTCTTCGGGGTAGTGCCTGACATTATGAACCTGGCGAAGCAGCTCACCAATGGCGCCATACCGATGGGCGCGGTGGTGGCCAGCAGTGATATATACCAGACCTTTATGGTCCAGGGTGGCCCTGATTACATGCTGGAGTTCCCCCACGGTTATACCTACTCCGCACACCCGGTCGCCTGTGCGGCGGGCATTGCCGCATTGGATATTCTTGAGCGGGAGCAATTGCCGCAACGGGTTGCTGAACTGGCGCCACACTTTGAAGAGGGGCTGCACCAGCTCGCCGGATTGCCCCAGGTGGCAGATATACGCAATTTCGGATTTGCCGGGGCACTGCAGTTGGAGCCCTATCCGGGTGAGCCTGCCCGGCGGCCCTTTGAGATTGCGATGCGTATGTGGGAGAAGGGTTTCTACGTACGCTATGGCGGCGACACCATTCAGATGGGGTTGCCTTTCGTCATCGAGACTACGCAAATAGACAGCCTGCTGTCGGCTTTGAGCGAGACGATTATCGAGCTGGTGTAATCGGAGCCTCTTGATTACCGATCCGCTGGCGCTGCTGTACAGCGCGCTGTCTGTCTCGGTGCCCACCTTTGGCTGGGTGCTACTGGGCTTGTTGCTGCGCCGCGTCGGGCTGGTGTCTGCCGCGTTTATCGGCACCGTGTCGCGGCTTGCATTTAATTACGGTCTGCCACTGATGTTGTTTGCCAGTGCGGCGCAGGTGGATTATTCCGCACTGGGCAGCGCCCGTTACCTTGCCGCAGGTGCACTTGGAACATTCATCACACTGACTTTGGCCTGGGCCTACAGCCGCTGGCGTGGCCACCCCCGGGCACAGCAGGGTATTTTCGTGCAAGCAGCATTCCGCTCGAATCTCGCCATCGTGGGCCTTGGCCTCGCTGTCTCGGCCTACGGCGAGCGCGGCCCGCTACTGGCGGCTTTGCCAGTGGCACTGATGACGGCCCTCTACAACGTGCTGGCGGTCTGGGTGCTCAACAGCACGCTGGGCAGTGGCACCACCGCGAAATCCCTGCTGTGCGGTATTGCCCGCAACCCACTGATCATCGGTATTACCTGTGGCGTGGTTCTATCCCTGTCCGGTGTGCCGATACCGGCCCTGATTGTGCCAGCGAGCGCGGGCTTATCCGCTTTTTTCCTGCCCCTGATGCTGCTGTGTATCGGCGGATCCATGCAGATATCGCAGTTGCGCCGCACCGGCATGATCGCCTGGGAGGCTACCGCCTGGAGGCTCTGCGTGGCGCCGCTAGTGGTTGTAGTGCTGGCAATGCTGATGGGCGTGAGAGGTGAACAACTGGGTGTGCTGTTCCTGCTCACCGCTTCGCCGGTAGCGGCGGCAAGTTTTGTGATGGTGGTGGCAGCGCGGGGAGACGGGGTACTGGCAGCCAATATCGTGGTGTTGACCACGCTGCTGTCAATTGTCACCGTGACCCTGGGATTTTTTCTGCTGTCGATGTTTGCGTTGGTGGGGCAACCGGGCTGACGCTGGAGTCAGCCCGGTCGTAATACGCTAGCGGCCGAGAATAGAGCGGGCTACCAGTTCGCGCATGATTTCAGAAGTACCACCGTAGATACGCTGAATGCGTGCATCGGTGTAAAAACGCGAGATCGGGTATTCCGCGGTATAGCCGTAACCGCCGAACAGTTGCAGGCACTGGTCAATGGTTTTGCACTGCATCTCGGTGCTGGCGTATTTCAGCATTGCCGCTTCCTCAGCACTGAGCTTGCCCTCGCCGTAGGCGGCGGCACATTTTTCATAGAAAGCGCGATTGATCGCTATCTCGGTTTTCACCTCGGCAAGTTGGAAGCGGGTATTCTGGAAGCTCGATACCGGCTGCCCGAAAGCCTTTCGCTCCTTGACATAATCTACGGTGATATCCAGCGCACCCTCAGCGGCCGCGATAGCCTGTGCGGCAATACCCAGTCGCTCTCTGGGCAGCTCTTTCATCATGATCACGAAGCCCTTGTTGAGCTCACCGAGCAGGGCGGAGGCGGGAAGGCGTACGTCCTGGAAAAACAGTTCCGCGGTATCGGAGGTATGCTGGCCGATTTTTTCCAGCTTTTTGCCTCGCTGGAAACCGGGTAGGGAGGTATCCACCAGGAACAGGGAAGTCCCTTTGGCACCCTTGCCCGGATCGGTGATCGCAGCCACGATAACCACGTCCGCGTGGTAACCATTGGTAATGAATATCTTGGAACCGTTGAGAATCCACTCGTCACCATCTTGCACCGCGTTGGTGCGAATACCCTGTACGTCGGAACCGGCGCCGGGCTCGGTCATTGCCAGTGCGCCCACGGCCTCGCCGCTGACCATTTTCGTCAGCCACTGTTCCTTCTGCTCATTGGTGCCGAAGTGGTTGATGTAGGGTGCCACGATATTACTGTGGATGCCGTAACCGGTAGCCACGCCGCCAAAGCCCATGCGTGAGGCCTCTTCAATGATGGCGAAGGTGACCTGGGGCGTGGTGCCCGCGGCGCCGTACTCCTCGGGCATGTCCGGGCACAACAGGCCAGCAGCACCGAGGGTGTTCCACAATTCCCGGGGGACCATATGCTTTTCCTCCCACTCTTCAAAATGGGGGGCCACTTCCTGTTCCAGTGCGCGCCTGGTCATATCGCGAAACAGGGTGAGTTCTTCAATGTCCATGTGCTTTGTCTCCGTTGGCCAGTTAAATTCCGCGGCGCAAGTTTGAGTGATTGGGAGGCTAAAAACAATGGCACCGGGCGACAGGGCCGTGTTTGTAGGCGACAGTTCCGAGCGCCAGGTGGTGGATTGATTAATGGCTCGTGGATGCGGTGCGAAGTAAGGCCTGAATAACTGTTCAGGGTTGTGGCCAGATTCTGGGAAAATGCTACACTCCCTGTCCTGTAAACCATCACGAAATTTTTTAGCAACCCAGAACGGAGAACGATAATGCGCGAATACATGAAATTTTACATCAACGGTGAGTGGGTAGATCCGGCTACGCCAAAGAGTCTGGATGTGATCAACCCGGCCACTGAGGAGGTTTGCGCCCACATTTCCATGGGCAGTGAAGAAGACGTAAATCGGGCGGTGGCTGCAGCCAGAGCTGCCTTTGAAACCTTTGGTCGCACCTCAGTAAAGGAGCGTGTGGAACTGCTGGAGTCCTGCATAGAGGTGTATCAGAAGCGCTACAACGACATCGCGGATGCCATTCGCGAGGAAATGGGTGCGCCCAAGGAATTGGCGGCGGGCGCCCAGGCGTTTTGTGGTCTTGGCCACCTGCAGGAAGCCGCCAAGGTACTGAAGACCTTCAAGTTCGAGGAAGATCTTGGTGAGCACAGGGTCTTCAAAGAGCCGATCGGCGTATGTGGCCTCATCACTCCCTGGAACTGGCCGGTCAACCAGATCAGTTGCAAAGTGGCGCCGGCTCTGGCGGTGGGTTGCACCATGATTCTCAAGCCCAGTGAAGTGGCGCCCTTGTCTGCCTATCTGTTCGCCGAGGTTATGCACGAGGCGGGTGTTCCCGCAGGTGTCTTTAACATGATCAATGGTGACGGGCCTGTTGTGGGCACAGCCCTGTCCAAGCACCCGGGCGTCGATATGATGTCCTTTACCGGTTCCACCCGGGCAGGCTCTCTGGTCGCGCAAAATGCGGCGCCTACCGTCAAGCGGGTAACGCAGGAACTGGGTGGCAAGTCGCCGAACATTGTGCTGGATGATGCCGATCTGGAAAAAGCGGTAACGGGTGGTGTTATGCATATGTATAACAACACCGGGCAGTCCTGTAACGCGCCGTCCCGTATGCTGGTGCCCAAAGCGAAACTGGAGCAGGCGGAAGAGATCGCCCGCAAGGTGAGTGAATCTGTAGTTGTTGGTGACCCCGCGGCAGATGGCACTACCATGGGCCCCGTTGTGTCCGAGATCCAGTTCAACAAGATTCAGGGTCTTATCGAAAAAGGCGTTGCCGAAGGTGCCAAGGTTGTGACTGGCGGCCCCGGCAGGCCCGACGGTATCAGCAAGGGTTACTTTATCCGCCCGACTGTTTTTTCCGGGGTGAACAACGACATGACTATCGCCCGCGAAGAAATTTTCGGACCGGTATTGGTCATGATTCCCTATGAAACGGAAGAAGAGGCTATCCGCGTCGCCAACGACACACCGTACGGTCTGGCCGGCTACGTGCAAAGTGACGACATTAACCATGCCCGCGCTGTCGCTTCCCGTATCCGCGCTGGCAACGTTCATATCAATGGCGCCGCCGGCGGTTTTGACGTTCCCTTTGGTGGCTTCAAACAATCGGGTAACGGCCGCGAGTGGGGCTCCCACGGTTTCACCGACTTCCTTGAAATCAAGGCGGTGGAAGGTTACGGCGAGTAGCATTCGCCAACTCAATGGCCAAGTTCGTACTGGCGATCGATCAGGGTACGACAGGTAGTACCGTCGCCCTGATGGATGCCCGCGGAAAGTTGCGGGCCAGCGTCAATTACGAATTTCCTCAAATTTATCCAAAACCCGGCTGGGTGGAACATCGCCCGGCCGACATCTGGTCATCGGTGACAAAAGGTATCCGGGCAATCCTGCGCAAGAAACTGTGCAAGCCTGCGGACATTGTCGCCATCGGTATCACCAATCAACGTGAAACGTCCTTACTGTGGGATCGCAGCAGTGGCGAACCCCTTAACAATGCCATCGTGTGGCAATGCCGGCGCACCACGGAGTTCTGTGAATCCTTGCGTAAAAAAGGTCACGAGGCGCTTATCCGACGTAAATCGGGCCTCGTTCTCGACCCGTACTTTTCCGCCAGCAAGTTTCGCTGGCTACTCAAAAATACCCGGGGTATAGGCCGGGCTGTGAAGGCCGGGCAGGTGGCCGCCGGTACCATTGACAGCTTTCTTATCTGGCAACTCACCGCGGGCGAAAGCCACTTAACCGATGTATCGAATGCATCCCGCACCTCGCTTATGGATATCGCCAGTGGTGAATGGGATGAGCAACTGCTGCGCTTGTTTGAAGTGCCGGCGGAGATTCTTCCGCGTATAGCGCCCTCAAGTGGGGTGCTCGGCCACACCCGCGGTGTGGCGGGGCTGCCCGACGGTATTCCAATTGCCGGGGTGGCGGGTGATCAGCAGGCGGCACTGTTCGGGCAGGCCTGTTTCGCTCCCGGCGATGCCAAGTGCACCTTTGGCACGGGCTCCTTCATTGTGATGAATACCGGCCAGCAGATAGTGCACTCGGAAGAGGGCCTGCTGACCACGGTGGCCTGGCAGTTGGGGGAGAACAGCAAGCCGGTCTATGCACTGGAAGGCGGTGCGTTTGTCTGTGGCGCTGCGGTGCAGTGGCTGCGCGACGGTCTGGGTATTATCAAGAATGCCTGTGATATAGAAGCGCTCGCTCTGCAGGTGCCAGACCATGCCGGTGTGGAGTTTGTGCCGGCGTTGACCGGCCTGGGTGCACCGCACTGGGCACCGGATGCCAGGGGTACACTCAGTGGCCTCACCAGGGGCACCGGTCGCGCCCACATCGCAAGGGCCACGCTCGACGCGATGGCGTTGCAGAACGCCGACATACTGCGCGCCATGGAAAGCGATCTCGGCAAGCGTATGCGCCCTCTGCGGGTGGACGGTGGGGCCGCGGCCAACGAGCTGCTGATGCAGATTCAGTCCGATGTGCTGGGGCGAAAACTGATTCGTCCGCAGGTGATCGAAACAACGGTTGCCGGCGCCTGTTATCTGGCGGGGCTGGGTGTGGGTCTGTGGAAAAACCCGGCGGAAGTGCGCAAGATATGGCGGGCGGAGCGCGAATTTTTCTCGTCTATGAGTGGCGCTGCCCGCCGTCAACGCATTGCCTCGTGGAACACAGCCGTGCGGCGAACGCTGTTGCCACAGGACTAGGCCCGTGGCGGATATTCTCACCTTTCGCAGGCCGTCGCTTAAGCAGCAGCACAAGGGCAATACCCTGTGCCGCCACGGTCATCACAAGTGGGTGATAGACAAGGCGAAGCAGTTCGATGTAAAACAAGGGGAATTGATTACGGTGCTGCGCTGTAGCCGCTGCGGAAAACAAAAAGTTGAGTCCCGCTAACGCTAACGGCTGGCTTTTGGCTGTTACCGGCAGGCTATTCCAGGCCGCCCATCAGCATGTACTTCACCTCCACGTAATCGTCGATGCCGTACTTTGAACCCTCGCGGCCGGAGCCGGATTCCTTCACGCCACCAAAGGGTGCCATCTCGTTCGAGATAATGCCCTCGTTAATGCCCACGATGCCGTATTCCAGTGCCTCGGCGACTCGCCAGACCCTGCCGATATCCCGGGTGTAGAAGTACGACGCCAGACCAAATTCAGTGTCGTTGGCCATGGCTATAACGTCTTCCTCGGTGGAGAAGCGCACAACCGGTGCTACCGGGCCGAAGATCTCGTTGCGGAAGACCGCCATGTCAGAGGTGACACCGGTGAGCACCGTGGGCTGGTAGAAACATCCGCCCAGTGCGTGTGGGCCACCACCCAGCGCCACTTTCGCGCCGGATTGCACAGACGCCTGCACCAGTTCGTCGACATCGCTGACGGCCTTGCTATTGACCAGCGGCCCGATGGTAATGCCCTCCTGCATGCCGTCTCCCACATTCAATGCCGCAGCGGCCGCAACCAGCTTCTCGACGAAGGCGTCGTGCACACCATCCTGCACGAATAAACGGTTGGAACAGACGCAGGTCTGGCCGGAGTTGCGGTACTTGGAGATCATTGCGCCCTCAACCGCAGCGTCAAGGTCGGCGTCATCGAACACGATAAACGGCGCGTTGCCGCCCAGTTCCATGGAGGTTTTCTTCACGGTGGCGGCGCACTGCTCCATCAGCATTTTGCCAACCGGGGTAGAGCCGGTGAATGTCAGTTTGCGCACCAGTGGGTTGGTGGTCAGCTCGCCACCGATATCAGATGAGCCTCCCGCTACCACATTGATAACACCGGCGGGAACACCGGCGCGCTCGGCCAATTCCGCCATGGCGAAGGCCGACAGTGGTGTTTCACTGGCGGGTTTGATCACGATGCTACAGCCCGCTGCCAGCGCCGGGGCGGCCTTGCGTGCAATCATGGCGTTGGGGAAGTTCCAGGGTGTGATCGCTGCCACCACACCCACTGGCTGCTTGATACAGACAATGCGTTTGTCGGGGCCGGGGCCGGGTATAACGTCGCCGTCGATGCGCTTGGCCTGCTCGCCAAACCATTCTACAAACGACGCGCCATAGGCGATTTCCCCGCGGGACTCGGCGAGCACTTTGCCCTGCTCGGCAGTCATGATGAGCGCCAGATCTTCCTGGTTTTCCATCATCAGATCGAACCACTTGCGCAAAATGACAGCCCTGGCCTTGGCGGGCTTGCGAGCCCATTCGCGCATGGCCACGCTGGCTGCAGTAATGGCGCGCGCCGTCTCCGCCTGGCCCAGCTTCGCAACCTCGGTGATAACCTCACCATTGACAGGGTTGGTGACGGCGAAACGCTCGCCGCTGTCGGCGTCAATCCACTGGCCATCAACGTACGCCTGGTTTTTTAACAGGCTCTTGTCGGAGAGAGAAAGTTGCATCGTAACGTCCTTATAAAATGTATTCAGGGGCGTGGATTATTGCAGATTTTTGCGCCGCTTGCGCCTACCCAGCGTGTGCTTTCGCACCAGGTGGCGCAGTTGATCATAGCTCAGCCCCATAGCATCGGCGGTGCGCCGCTGGTTGTGGTCGTGCTGCAGCAGCGATTCCTGCAGCAATTGTTTCTCGATCTCATGCATGCGCTCGCTGAACAGGGCAGGGGGCCCTGATGCAGTTGCCGGAATCTCAGTCGGCAGCGCTGTTACCGGTTCGGCAAAGGGCGAGGTGAAGGGGTCGATGGTGATTTCGCCCACCGCTTCCTCGGGGTCGCCCCAGCGGTACAGCGAGCGCTCTACCGCATTTTTCAGCTCGCGTACGTTACCGGGCCAGTCGTGTTGCACCAGGGTATTCATCGCCGCCGGCGTAAAGCCCGCGAACAACTCCCAACCCAGCTCCGCGCACATTTGTATTGCAAAGTGCTGGGCGAGTTCCGGAATGTCTTCGGCACGTTGGCGCAGGGCCGGGAGATGCACCACGTCGAAGCTCAGCCTGTCCAGCAGGTCGCTGCGAAAGAGCGACTCCGCCGCCTGTTGCTGCAGGTTGATATTGGTCGCGGCGATAATGCGCACGTCTACCTGCAGGGTCTGCTGGCCTCCCAGGCGCTCAAACTCACCGTATTCCACCAGCCGTAACAGCTTTTCCTGCAGGCGCAGTGACATGGTGGCTATTTCGTCGAGAAACAGGCTGCCGCCATCGGCCCGTTCGAAGCGGCCCTGCTGGCTGCGCGTGGCGCCGGTAAAAGCGCCTTGCTCATGGCCGAAAAGTTCGGATTCCAGCAGGCTGTCTGCGATGGCTGCGCAATTGACCTTCAGCAACGGCGCATCCCAGCGCCCTGAAAGGAAATGCAAGCGCTCCGCCACCAGCTCCTTGCCGGTGCCTCGTTCCCCCAATACCAGCACGGGGCGGTTGATAGAGGCGAGTTGCGACACCTGATCCAGTGAACTGGCCAAGGCTGCAGAGTTGCCGATGATGCTGACAGGTGTTCTCATAGGCTAAATATACTAATTAAAATGCTTTTTACGCCAATAAAAATGGGATATTACACCTTATTGTAGATAGTAGCTGTTTCCTAATCCGGACTGATTGCCGCTATTATCTTTAAAAACAATGAGTTGAAAAACCTGGCACGCTTCCTGATTAAATATTAGCAGAGAAAGGGCGTAGCCCGGGCTCAATTGAATAGGCTAACAGGAGATTCACCATGGGTATTTTTTCCCGCATGACAGACATTATTAACTCCAATATCAACTCGATGCTGGACCAGGCCGAAGACCCCGAAAAGATGATCCGTCTGATCATTCAGGAAATGGAGGACACGCTGGTTGAGGTGCGCAGTTCCTCGGCACGGGTGCTAGCCGACCGCAAGGCCGCGGCCCGCAGGCTGGAACAGGTGGAAGCCGAGGCCGGCAGTTGGGAAGACAAGGCGCGGCTTGCCATCAGCAAGGGGCGCGAGGACCTCGCACGGGCGGCTCTGCAGGAGAAGCGGGCGATAGAAGAGGAGGTCGCCATCGTGGCAGCGGAGTTGCAGGCAACCGACGAGCATATTGGCCAACTGAACGATGAAGTTGCCCAGTTGCAGCAGAAGCTCAGCGACGCCAAGGCCAAGCAGAAAGCATTGCTGATGCGCTCTAAAACCGTGGAGTCGCGCATCAAGGTGAAACGGCATATGCAGCGTGAGGCCCTCGACGGTGCCTTCCAGCGCTTTGAGTACTTCGAGCGAAGAATGGATAACCTGGAAGGTCAGCTCGAGTCCATGGATATAGGGCGGGACGTATCGCCTGGCCTCGCCTCGGAAATAGACTCGCTGCAGGAGGATGCCAATATCACCGACGAGCTGGAGCGGCTCAAAAAAGAAATGGGTGGCACTCAAGCCCAATGAGTTGAGGTAAAGATGCCGATTGGCTAACTGGATCAACAATGGCAGCATGACTTTACTGAAGTCGCTGCCCAAGGAATGAATTAATGGAATTTTGGAAATTCATGTTTGTCCCGACCATCCTGTTCCTGGTTGTCGTGGCGCCTATGTGGCTTACCATGCACTACCGCAGTGTAAACCGGGCTTCCCGGGGACTGACGCGAGAGGACAGGGAGACGGTAGAGCACATGCTCGTGACCGTGGATAAACTGGCGGACAGGATAGAGGCGCTGGAATCCATCCTCGACGCGGATCATCGTGAGTGGCGCGGCCAGGTGAAGAGACAGGGCCGCGAACAAAGACCAACGGGAGAGTAGACCATGAGTCGTCGCAATCACCGCAAACAAAGTTTTCACTCGCGCCGTCGGGGCGGATGGGGCATGAACCTGTACCGCAATACGAGAGACGGCAAGATTGCCGGGGTGTGCGCCGGCCTCGCAGATCACTGGGATGTTGCACATTGGGTGGTACGCCTGACCTGGGTGGGTGCCTTTCTATTTACCGGCACACTGGCGTTGTGGGTGTACCTGGCTGCCTGGATATTGCTGACCCCCAGGCCAAGTCGCTGGACTGCCGATGGCGGGCGCGACATCGAAGAAGAGTTGGAGGAGGCATCGGTTGAAATGGAATACGACGAACGCCATCACGATTATCGGCCACGCAAGGTGTTTCGCTACACCGACAGCAGCAGCGAGCGGCTCAAGCGCGCGCGGCAGCGGCTGGATGCGGCGCTGGACCGGGTACAGGATATGGAGTCTTACGTGACCTCGCGCCAGTTTGAGCTCAACAAGGAGTTCTCCCGTCTTTAGAAGCTCCGTTCACCCCCGGTCTACGGGGGTTCCGCCCGCCTGAAATATTGGCTATGCTCGTGCCACTAGTTTTGAACAAGTGGTGACAGGATGGATCCTGACGGGATATTGAGTGAGTCTACTGCAGTGGGCAGACGGCCATGAACACTGCCGAACCCATTATCGAGCGTCCCAGCGCATTCTTGTCTCTGACTGAAGCCCATCGGGCTGTCATCGACATAGCTTCGCTCAACCTCAGTCGCAGGCGTCTGGATAAAATTTCCCCTCTGGGTGACGGCCATGCGGTCATGGTATTGCCCGGCTTTATGGGCGACGATGGTTATAATTCGGCCATGCGGCGTTTTCTTGGCGGTATTAACTACAGTGTTCACGGCTGGGGCCTGGGCCGCAACCTCGGGCCCCGGGGCGGTGTGCTGGAGGGTTTGCAGGACCGCATACACGAGCTTTTTGAGCGCCACAGCGGCCCCGTGTCGCTTGTTGGCCATAGTCTCGGGGGAATATTCGCGCGGGAACTGGCGCGTGAGTTTCCGGACAAGGTGCGACAGGTCATTTCACTGGGCAGCCCGTTCGGCCGCGGGCGCATGGCCGCCTCGGTGCCGGCCCGCCTGTTTACCGCGCTGAATCCCTCCGAAGACCTGCCCATCGACCAGACGACCATCCATGAGGCGCCACCCGTGCCCACCACCGCGATCTACTCCAAGGGCGATGGCATCGTAAACTGGCAAACCACCGTGCAGCAGGACGGGCATGACCGCAGCCAGAATATCCAGGTGCGCGGCAGCCATTGTGGTATGACACTAAACCCGGTTATCTGGTATCTGGTAGCCGAGCGCCTGGCCATACACCCCGACGAGTGGCGCCCGTTTCAGCGCATGAAGTGGCGAAACTTATTCTATCCGGCGGTAAGCCACTAAGCGGTCTCAGCACACCATTATTTCTTACAGCCTGACGTTGAAAGTTCAGAACATCTCGAACTGATTGCTGGCGGGCCCCGGATTTTGTTGCTCTGGTAGGGGCGGTGTGAAGAGGTCTGTGCGGCCGCTGTATCGCGTTTCTCCCTGAACCACTCCCAATCGCCTACACGCCACCTTGAAGCGTTGTGACAGCAAATCGGCGAAGACACCGGTGCCGCGCATGCGGTGACCGAAGCGGCTGTCGTAGTCGGCACCACCGCGACTCTGGCGCAACAGGCTAATCACATGCTCTGCCCGCAGCGGATAGTGTTGCCGCAGCCACTCGAAAAACAGGTCGCGTATTTCCAGCGGCAAACGCAGTAACATATAGGCTGCCGCCGTCGCGCCCGCATTCTGTGCCTGCTCCAGTATGGTTTCCATTTCGCCGTCATTGAGTGCCGGGATTACCGGCGCGAATAACAGCGTGACCGGCACACCAGCCTTTGCCAGTGCCTCCATCGCAGCCAGCCGTGCTCTGCCCGATGCAGCGCGGGGCTCCATCCGTCGCTTCAGCTCAGCGTCCAGTGTGGTGATGCTGATCGCCACTGAACACAACCCGTCGGTCGCCATTTCCGCCAGGATGTCGAGATCCCGGGTAATAAGCGCCCCCTTGGTAATAATCGCCACCGGGTGCCGTTGCCGCTGCAATACTTCCAGCAGCTGCCGGCTGATCCGGTGCTCTTTCTCCACCGGTTGATAGGGGTCGGTATTCGCGCCCAGGGTAATGCAGCTGCACTGGTACCCCGGTTTCGCAAGTTCTCGCGCCAACTGTGCTGCGGCATTTCGTTTATAAGTGAGGCGGGTTTCGAAATCGACACCGGGGGACATATCGAGGTAGGCATGGGTTGGCCTTGCATAGCAGTATACACAGCCGTGTTCGCAGCCCTGGTAGGGATTGATCGATTGGTCGAAAGGGATATCCGGCGAGCTGTTGCGCGAGATAATACTCCGCGCCTCGACAGCGCGGCATTCCGTCACCGGTGTGGCGCCGCTGATGCCGTCGTCCCACTCTACCCGGGTTGGCTGGTAACGGCTGCCCTGATTGCTCAGTGCGCCGCGGCCCTTGCGCACGCTGCGCTGCCGCACAATGATATCGCTGCTGCTTGCCATGCTGATGAGGTTTATATCTCAAGTACTGTATAAAAAAACAGTATACGCTCCGCTTGGGTACATGCAAGGTTTTGCTTTAGTCTGCTTGCAGCTAACACTGCGCGCTGTTGCCAGGGTGTCATAATTACAGGGGAATAGATGCTGCATCGCATCTGGCTGGGCTTTTTTGTCGTCGCTTTTATCAGCGCTCTTTACCAATGGCTGGGCCTGGGTGACGCGGAAGTGTTCCAACGCATGGTCACGGCCCTGTTTGATATGGCGGGCCTGTCTGTAGAGCTGGCCATCGGTCTCATCGGCCTGATGGCGCTGTGGCTGGGGATTGTTGCCGTGGGGGAGGCCAGCGGCTTGATTGCCAAGCTCGCACGCCTGCTGTCACCGCTGTTTACCCGTTTGATGCCGGAAGTGCCCGCCGGGCACCCGGCTATCTCCTCAATGACGCTCAACCTGTCGGCGAATATTCTCGGCCTGGATAACGCCGCCACGCCACTGGGCATCAAAGCGATGAAGGACTTGCAGCTGCTGAACCCGACACCGGAAGTTGCCAGCAATGCGCAGATTCTCTTTCTGGTACTGAACACCTCCGCAGTCACGCTCTTTCCCGTAACGATTTTACTGTACCGCGCCCAGCTGGGCGCCAGTGACCCGGCGGCGGTGTTTATCCCCATCCTGATAGCCACCAGTTGTTCCACCCTGGTGGGTCTTCTGGTTACCGCCTGGGTACAGCGGATTAAATTGGCCGATACCGTGGTACTGGCATGTTTGGGCGGCGGTTTTGCACTGCTGCTGTCGTTGGTTGGCTGGTTTGCAACCCTCAGCGCAGGCGAACTGCAGCGCCAGTCCAGTCTGGTGAGCAACCTGCTGATTATCTCGCTGGTAATGCTATTCCTGCTGGTTGCCCACAGGCGCTCGGTGAATGTGTATGACACCTTTATAGACGGTGCCCGTCAGGGTTTTGAAACTGCCATCGGCATTATTCCCTATCTGTTGGCCATGCTGGTCGCCATTGGCGTATTTCGGGCGAGTGGTGCCATGGATGTGGTTATGGACGGCATACGCGGCCTGGTTGCCCTGGCTGGCTGGGACACGCGATGGGTCGATGCGCTGCCAACCGGCTTGATGAAGCCGCTGTCCGGCTCAGGTGCCAGGGCGATGATGATTGATACCATGAACACCTTCGGCGTCGACTCGTTTCAAGGGCGTCTTGCGGCCACTATGCAGGGTTCCACGGAAACCACTTTCTATGTGCTGGCGGTGTACTTTGGTGCGGTGGGCATACGCCATTCGCGTCACGCGGTAGCCTGTGGCCTGGCGGCAGATGTGGCGGGCATCGCCGCAGCGATAGCAGTGGCGTACTGGTTTTACGGCTGAGGGTGGGCCGGTGGCGCAGACGTTGCCACAGGGCACAAATGTGCAACTCGCACAGCAATAGTTGCGCCATACCGCGAGTCTGTGTTGTCACAGCACTAATTGACCTGAAACAGTAGCGGGATCAATTACAGGCCCTATAATCCCCCTGACGTTAACATCGGACCTGCCGGGAGTAAGTATTGTGAAGGGTAAATTATTAATTATCGCGGACCCTGAAGACAAGTGTTCCGCCACACCACGAGGGCTGCAGCTCGCTGCCAAACTGGGGTTGGCAACGGATATTGTGGCGTTTACCTACGAGTCTATGGCCGGGCTGCAGGTGAGTGCAGCCGAGAAGCAGACCCTGCGCAAGCACCTGCTTGATCAGCGCGAAACAACCGTTATGGCGCGTGTTGAAAAGTTTCGTACAGCGGAGCAGAAAGTCAGCCTGAAAACCGTGTGGGAAAAAGATCTTAACAAGTGGGTGAACAAGCAGTGCGCCAATGGCCGATACGTGGCTGTGGTCAAAACAGGACGCCGCAGCGAATCCTTGATCCACACCTCACTGGATTGGCAATTGTTGCGAGAGTGCCCGGCACCCGTGTTGATTGTCGCGGAAAAGCGCTGGCATCGGGCGCGCCCGGTACTTGCCACTGTCGACCTCGCAAGTAAGGCGGCTGCCAAGCGCGAGCTGAATCACCGGGTGCTGAAAGCGGCGATCACGCTGGCCAATGCGCTGGGCGTGGAGCTGCATGTGATCACTGCCATTGAGATTCCGGTGTTACTCGCCGATATGGACCTGGTGGACCCGGGCGCGTATGTTCGCGACGCGAAGGCCGACATGGCGCCGCGGATCAGTGAACTGGCAAAGGCCCACAATCTTCCCGAGACGGCCTTTCGGTGTAAACGCGGCCCGGTTGAGCGGGTTATAGCGAGTCAGGCAGCAAAGCTTGGCGCGCAGATTGTGGTGATGGGTACGGTGTGCCGCAAGGGCGTCAAAGCGCGGCTCATGGGCAACACTGCTGAAAAGGTGCTGCGACACCTGAAAACTGACGTATTGGCGATCAAACCCTGAGAGCCTGACGGCGGTGCGTGAGGTAGCACACATATTTCCGGGAAATATTTGCATTTTGTCCACGCGCGACTATCTTATCTATTGCACGCCCTCCCCGGGTGTGCAAACACGTCCCCTGGCCTATGTTTCTGCCCCGAAACATATGGCTATTGGCCCGCAGCTCATATTCTGGTTTGCGGGCTTTTTTTTGTCTGTAAATTAAGGGCTAGTCGGCATTACCTAAAGTAGATTCTAGGCAGTGATGGGCGTATGTCCCCCTACACCCAGCCAGCGATTAATCCGCTTTTCATCCACTGGGTCTATTGTCGTGGCTGGAACTAGTTTAAATTGCAGGTGTACACTTACAAATACGTCTTAAGTCTTTCTTTTTATGTCATTTTTATGACAGGGAACCCAATGGCCAACCCCATCAAAATCCGCCTGGCGGACATGCTGGATCACGATTTGTTCAACCCGCGAGAGCTCAGCTGGCTCTCCTTCAATGCGCGGGTACTCCAGGAAGCAGCAGATAAATCCACGCCGCTGATAGCGCGCCTGCGCTACCTGGGGATTTTTTCCAACAACCTCGACGAGTTCTTTCGGGTGCGAGTAGCGGAAGTCCGGCGACTGATCTCCATGTCGGCCGGGGGTGACAAGCAGCAGTCCAAGGATTTGCTGGCGGCCATTCAGAAGCAGGTGGTAAGCCTGCAGAAAGAGTTCGACCGTATCTATCTGGAGATTCTCGGTGAGTTGACCACCCGGCGCATTTATCTCATCAATGAAACCCAGCTCGATCCCGGCCAGCAGGACTGGGTGCAGGCGTATTTTACCAGCACAGTACTGCCGGAGTTGGAGCCCATCCTGCTGATTGACTCTCAGCCCATCCCGGCGCTCAACGACGAGTCACTGTATCTCGCCGTGGATATCAAAAGTGGCGACAACTACAACTACGCGGTGGTCGAGGTACCCACAGATCGATTGGCGCGGTTTGTTGAGATTCCCCGGCGCAAGGGCAAGACCGGCAAGGTATTCATCGTGCTGGACAACATCATCCGCGCCTGCCTGCCGCAGATGTTCCGCGGGGTTATCCCGATAGACGAAGCGCGGGCGTTTTGCTTCAAGTTTTCCCGTGACGCAGAGCTGTCCATGGATACCGGCATAGACCAGACCCTGATAGACAAGATGGAAGTGAGCCTGAAGAAGCGCCGCAGGGCCGACGCCGTGCGCATGGTTTACGACGAGCAAATGCCCGGGCGATTGTTGGACTACATCAATTCGCGCTTTGGCTTTGGCAAATACGACAGCCTCATTTCCGGTGGCCGCTACCACAACTCCAAAGATTTCATGTCGTTTCCCCGGGTTGGGCCCAAGTTTCTCGAGTTCAAGCCGCTGCCGCCCATCCGCATTCCCCGACTGGATGAGCCCGGCAGTATTTTCGATGCCATCCGGGAAAAGGATGTACTGCTGTACTATCCTTACCACCCCTTTGATTACGTGATTGATCTACTGAAAACTGCGGCCCTGGACCCGGAAGTAAGCGATATAAAGATCTGCCTCTACCGCGTTGCCCGGGATTCCCGAATTATCGATGCGCTGGTTAACGCCGTACACAACGGCAAGCGGGTTATGGCGGTGGTGGAACTGGCCGCGCGTTTCGATGAGGCGGCCAATATTAGCTGGGCCCAACGGCTAACGGATAATGGCATTAACGTGATTTTCGGTATTCCCGGCCTGAAGGTACACAGTAAACTGCTGTTAATAGAGCGCAAGGAGGGCATAAGCACCCGCTATTACAGCCACGTTGGCACCGGCAATTTCAATGAGAAAACCGCGCTGATCTATACCGACTTTACCCTGCTGACCTACGACCAGAATGTTGGCAAGGACCTCGCCAGCGTTTTCGACTTCCTGCAGTACAACTATAAACGGCCCAGCTACCGCCTGTTACTGGTGTCACCGCACTCAATGCGCCCAGGCCTGATGAGCCTGATAGAACAGGAAATTGCCAACGCCCAGGCGGGCTATCGCGCGAAGATGACGCTGAAATGCAATAACCTGGTAGACAAGGAACTGGTAACCAAACTGTACGAGGCCAGTGAGGCCGGGGTGGAAATTCGCCTGATTGTGCGCGGCATGTGTTCCCTGTTGCCGGGAGTTAAGGGCATCTCCGAGAATATCCGGGCGGTGAGTATTGTCGACCGTTTTCTCGAACACCCCAGGGTGTATGTGTTTTACAACCGGGGCAACCCGCGCTATATGATCAGCTCGGCGGACCTGATGACGCGCAACCTGGACTACCGGGTTGAGGCGCTGTGCCCGATTTTCGATGAGGATGCCCAGCGCATGATCCAGGATATCCTCGACCAGCAGTGGCACGATAACGTCAAGGCGCGCATTATCGACCAGAACCAGATCAACGAGTATCTGCCCAGGGGCAACCGGGTTACCCGCATCCGTTCCCAGGAGACGATTCACGAGTATTTGAGCACGGGTAAGCTGCCGCGCTATCCGAAGTCGCGTATGCTTCAGACTGCCAAGCGCAGGCGTAAGCCTGTTAACAAATAGCAACGCGTAGCCGTGTTGAATAGAGGAGATTCTCTGGATGGCGGGTAGCAGCCTGTTAGTTCTGCTGGACGATATTGCCGCCGTGCTGGATGACGTGGCGACCATGACCAAAGTTGCCGCGCGCAAGACCGCAGGTGTATTGGGTGATGACCTGGCGGTGAACGCCGAGAAGGTGACAGGCGTGCGTGCAGACCGCGAGCTTCCTGTTGTATGGGCGGTTGCGAAAGGATCTTTTCGCAACAAACTGATTCTGGTACCGGCAGCGCTGGGGCTGTCGCTACTGGCGCCCTGGGCTATAACCCCGGCGCTTATCCTCGGCGGTTTGTACCTGTGTTACGAGGGCTTCGAAAAGATCGCCCACAGTTTTTTGCACAGTGAAGAGGAAGATGCCGCCCACGAAAAAGAACTGCTGGAACGCGTTGCAGACCCTGCTGTCGACCTGGTGAAGTTTGAAAAAGAGCGGATCAAGGGCGCTATACGCACAGACTTTATCCTGTCGCTGGAAATTATCGTGCTGACCCTGGGCATTGTTGCAGATCAAACTCTCGTCACCAAGGTGCTGGTGCTTTCCGGTATTGCTATTGTCATGACAATAGGGGTGTACGGGCTGGTCGCGGGAATTGTAAAGCTGGATGATGCCGGCTTTCATTTGTGCGAGCGTGAGGGGGAGGACGCCTGGTCCGCGTTGTTGCGTTGGTTTGGCGCGCAGTTGGTGGCCTTTGCCCCCTGGCTGATGAAGGCCCTGGCTGTCGTCGGTACCATCGCCATGTTTATGGTGGGCGGCGGCATTCTGGTGCACGGCTTTCATATACTGAACGAGTGGATACTGACGCTGACACAATACCTCGCCGCTGTACCTGCCGTGGGGTCAGTATTGGCTGTGGTAACCCCTACACTGGTGGCCATGCTGATAGGGGTTGTCGCCGGTGCGATAGTACTCGCTGTGGTAAGCACCGTGCAGCGCCTGCTGCCCTCACGGTAAGCAGGCTGAACAGACCGTCGCTATTTCAGTAGTGAGCCCAGTATCCCGCGAAACAGCTTGCTGCCAACACTGCTCCCTGCAGCGCGTGCCAGGCTCTTGAAAAAGGCCTCGCCAGCGCTCTCGCGGCTGCGACCGCTGCTTTTGGGTTTTGTTTTCTCGGCACGTTTCTCCAACTCCGCGGCTTCCTGTTGTTTCAGCCGCTGGGCGGTGCGCTCCAATAGAACTTCGTGCGCAGAGCGAGGGTCGTAGGCCTGGCCGTAGCGTCTCATATTCATGTCGGCCGCCATAATGGCCTGGCGCTCTGCTGTAGTGGCCTGCCCCATGCGGGAGTGAGGCGGGCGGATCAGCACGCGTTGTACCGGCGTGGGAATGCCCTTGTCCTGCAGGGTAGACACCAGCGCTTCCCCCACGCCGAGTTCGGTAATGGCCTTGAAGGTATCCAGTGCCGGGTTGGTGCGAAATGACTGGGCAGCGACTTTTACCACCTTCCGCTCTTTCGGTGTATAGGCGCGCAGGGCGTGTTGCACCCTGTTGCCCAGCTGTGCCAGTACGCTGTCCGGCATGTCGCCGGGGCTCTGGGAGATAAAGTACACACCTACCCCCTTGGAGCGGATCAGGCGCACTACCTGCTCAATTTTCTCCAGCAGGGCTTTTGGTGCGTCCTTGAACAGCAGGTGTGCCTCGTCGAAGAAAAACACCAGCACCGGCTGCTCAGGGTCGCCCAGCTCAGGCAGATTTTCAAACAGTTCAGAGAGCAGCCACAGCAGGAAAGTGGAGTAGAGCCTGGGGCTCATAATCAATTTGTCTGCCGCCAGAATATTGATGATGCCGCGGCCATCCCGGCTGGTTTGCATAAAATCCTGCAGTTGCAGTGCGGGCTCGCCGAAGAAGGCCTCGCCGCCCTCGCGTTCCAGCATCAGCAGGCGCCGGAGAATGGCATTGACCGAGGCTTTGGATACACCAAAGCCGGTGCCCAGTTCTTTGCTGTTATTGCCGAGATATTCCAGGCTGGTGCGCAGGTCCTTCAGATCTACCAGTAGCATGCCCTCGTTGTCGGCAAACTCGAACACCAGCGTCATCACGCTTTCCTGGGTTTCATTAAGCTCCAGCAGACGCGACAGCAGTTGTGGTCCCATCTCGGTAATCGTCGAGCGCACCGGCGTACCCTGCTTGCCGAACAGGTCCCAGAAGGCAACGGGATAGCCGCGCTGGCTGTAATTCTCAAGGCCGATTTTCGCGACGCGCTCATCCACTTTGGGGTGGGGCGACCCCGCCTGGCTTATACCTGAAATATCGCCTTTCACATCCGCCAGGAATACCGGTATGCCCAGATCTGAAAAGCCCTCTGCCAGACATTGCAGGGTGACGGTTTTGCCCGTTCCGGTGGCGCCGGCAATGAGCCCGTGGCGGTTGGCGTAGCGCGGGTTGAGTTTTACCTGGCCGGCATCATTGCCGCCGATGAGAATACCCTCAGACATGCGCTTCTTTCCCCTCAATGATGGAGCGCGCAGGGTATAATGATCAGCTGCAGCTTGCCAGTTCTTCGGGCTTTTTTGACAGCCCCAACAGCGATGCTAAGTTATGCGGCAGAAACCTAAGGGGATAGTGCATGCGCTGGAAAGGTGGCAGGAAGAGTGACAACGTAGAGGACAGGCGCGGCCAGACCGCCGGTTACAGTGCAGCCGGTGCAGCGCCGCTGCTGCTGCGCTTCCTGCCAGCGATGATTCGCTCGAAAGTGGGCCGGGTTATTCTGGTGGTAGGGGTTTTGGCAATTTTCGGTGGCAAGCTCCTTGGCATTGATGTACTGGGCCTGTTTCTCGGTGGCGGGGGCGCTGCGCCTGGTAAGCAAAGCCAGGAGTTCAGCCGACAGGAGCAACAATTGGCAGACTTTGTATCTGTGGTTCTGGCGGACACCGAAGATACCTGGCAGCAGATTTTTCGCGAGCAGGGTGGCGCTTATCGCGAACCCACTCTGGTGTTGTTCAGTGGCCGCGTTAATTCAGCCTGCGGTATGGCCTCTGCTGCGGTGGGCCCCTTTTATTGCCCGGGAGACCAGCAGCTCTATATCGACCTGTCATTTTTCAATGACCTGAGTGCACGCCACGGGGCCCCCGGCGATTTCGCCCAGGCCTACGTAGTGGCCCACGAGGTGGGCCACCATGTGCAGACCCTGCTGGGTATCAGCAAGCAGGTGCAGGAGGCCGGGCGCGGCAAAAGCAAGGCGGCGATCAATGCGCTGTCAGTGCGGCAGGAACTGCAGGCGGATTGTTTTGCCGGCCTGTGGGGCCATGCCGCCAACAGCGATCGTCAGTTGCTGGACCCGGGCGATCTGGAGGAGGCCCTGCGAGCGGCGACCGCCATTGGCGACGATCGCCTGCAGCATGAAGCCGGGGGGCAGGTGGTGCCGGACAGCTTTACGCACGGCAGCTCAGCGCAGCGTGTAGAGTGGTTTCGTCGCGGTTTCGACAGTGGCAATATCGCCGATTGCGATACCTTTTCAGCAGATATCTAGTTAATAACCAACAGCTGGCCGCTGGCCTTATCCAGGACGGCCTCCAGCGCTTCCGGGGCAATACCCTGCAGACAGTCTCTGGGCAGCAACAGCAGGTCATAGGGAGAGTACCGCAGCAGCTTGCCGATGCTGGCGGGGTCGCGGTGCAGGTTGGCCTGCACGCAGATCCGGCTACCGGGCTGGTAGAGGCTGTCGAGTTGCGCCCGGTTCAGGGCGCCTGTCGATACCACATAGATTTCCCCGACCAGCCCGGCCTTTTGCAGTAAATGGGCGGTTTCAATCACCGCCTGGTCCTGCGCGGTGTGGGCCAGCACACAACCCAGCCGTGCGATTGCCTTGTGCCGGGCACTCGGCCGGGCTGCCACCTGTTGCCAGCGCTGACGCGCGGGGAAAAATATATCGAGCCCCGCGTCTCTGGCGAGTGCCGTATGCAACCGGTCGCCGACGACATACTCCAGTACCAGGTCCACCTGGCCACGCTGGGCCAATTCTTTTAACCGCTTGCCGGTATCTGCGCTGGCCAGGCTGTGGCGCCGGGACAATTGCTCCCGTTGCATGCGGCGTTCTTCACCGCCGTGAAGCAGGATCTCTGTGGTGAAGGGCAGGTCAGCTACCCGCTGTAAGCGCAGATCCTCCAGCATCAGACCCAACAGGCCCCGCTGCATCTGCCCCGCGATTTGTACCAGGGTCTGCAGACTGGCCCGGCTCACACCGTAAAAGTCGATGGGAACCAGTATTTTCCGGGGCGGCAGCGTGTCAGTCATCGTGCTTGTCATGCCCGTTGTTTTTGTCTCGGCGGGAAAACTTGCGCGCCAGTGCATCCAGCTCATCGAGCCGCGCAATGACCCGCTGGTCTATGGCGCTGGCGCTGTAGCCGGTAAGTAGTTCGAGTGCATCGTCTATGGTGTTTACGCAGTACACGCCGAACTGCCCGGCAGCTACGGCGTCCAGCACATCCTGCCGCAACATCAGGTGCACGGCATTTGCCGCTGGAATCACCACCCCCTGCTTGCCCTCGAGACCCCGCGCCGAGCAGATATCGAAGAAGCCCTCGATTTTTTCATTGACCCCGCCAATGGCTTGCACATTGCCATGCTGGTTCAGGGAGCCGGTCACCGCCAGATCCTGCCTGATGGGCACATCGGCGATCGCGGAGATCAGCGCCACCAGCTCGGCCACCGAGGCGCTGTCTCCCTCGATACCACCGTAGGACTGCTCGAAAACGAGGCTGGCACTGAGGGGCAGGGGACGATCGCGCGCGTAGCGGTTAGCCAGCAAGGCGCTGATAATCATCACTGCCTTGGAGTGGATGTTGCCGCCCAGATCCACTTCCCGTTCTATGTCCAGTACTTTGCCGGAGCCGAGGCGAGCAGTGGCTGTTATGCGGGTGGGGCGGCCGAAGGCGTAGTCGCCCAACAGGTAGACCGCGAGACCGTTGACCTGCCCCACGGCGGTGCCGCTGGTGGATACCAGCATGATCTCCCGCAGAATGCCCTCGTGGGATTTCTCGCGCAGCTGATCCATGCGATGTATTGCCGCCAGCGCGGCGCCGCTGACATGCTCTGCGGTAATAACATCCGCGCCGGCCTTGCGTGCAAGAAAATCGCTTTCACTTAACAGGTCCGCCAGACGGCCCCGGTGCAGGCTCAGTTTTTCGCTGTCTTCCATACGCCGTGATGCATACTCGATAACCCGTGCCACACCGCCCTGGTCTACCGGCAGCAGTTGATTGCGCTGCACCAGTGTTTTGATCATGCGGGCGAAAAGTAGCGAGCTATCGGGCGAGCGCGGCACGTCTTCCGACATATCGGCGGCTACCTTGAACAGGGTGGCGAACTCCGGGTCGTACTGCTCCAGCATATAGTAGATGTAGCGATCCCCCTGCAGCACAACCTTGATTTCCAGCGGTATGGGCTCGGGCTGAAGCTGCACCGTACTGCCAAAGCTGAACAGCTGCTCCAGGGTTTGAATGCGAACTTCCCGGGCTTTGAGCGCACGCTTCAGGGCGGGCCAGGCATAGGGACTGGTCAGCAGTTTGTCGGCGTCGAGTATCAGGTAGCCGCCATTGGCGCGATGCAGGGCACCGGGCTTGATCAGGTTGAAATCTGTGAGCAGTGTGCCCATGTGTGAAACATATTCCACCCGACCCACCAGGTTGCCAAAACCGGGGTTGTCTTCGTAAATAACCGGGGCTGAGGCCTGTTGCTGGTTGTCTACCAGCACATTCACCCCGTACTGGGGAAACTCCCTGACCCGATTTTTCAGGTTGTCGGGGATGGCCGAATCATCCTCTATTTGGGTAAAGGCTTCCGCCTGTTCCAATACATCTGAGTGCACCGCCTCGAGATGGGTAATTACCGTACTGTGGTCGTGGTACTTGTCCTTCAGTTCGGTTAACACCGGGTCGATAATGGTCTTGCTGAATTCGCGATTCATTTCTTTGAAGGTCTCGCGGCTTTCCTTCTTCCAGCCCGGCAGTTGGCGCACAATGACCTTCAGCTCCTGCTTCAGCTCTTCGATGACAGCCATTTTGCGCTTTTTCACTTCTTCGGGCTGGGCCTCGAAATCCTGGGGCGTCATGACCTCCTTGTCTTTCAAGGGTGCCAGGGTGTAGCCGCTGGGGGTCTGGATCAGGGCGATATCCGCCGCCGCCGCCTTTTCGCCCAGTGCCTGAAACGCCGCCTTTTCCTTTTCCTGGTATTGCTCGCCCAGTTCCTGTACCCGGGCCTGGTATTCATCCCCCTGAAAGGCGGATGGCAGAAGACTCAGCAAGTCTTCCACCGCGTGGTTCATGTCGCTGCGCAGTTGACAGGCCATACCCTTGGGCAGGCTCAGGGCAATAGGGCGGTCGGGGAAATCGAAGTTGTTGACGTAACACCAGTCGGATAACTGCTCTACAGCGCTGTCTTTTTGCGGCGCCTCCAACAGCCCGGAGAGCACACTGTCCAGCAGGCCGCGTTTGCCGATGCCGGTACTTCCCAGCAGGAAAATATTGTAGCCGTCGTGGGGTATTTGCAGGCCGAACTCCAGCGCTTCCACAGCTCTATCCTGCCCCAGGTGTTGCGCCAGCGTTTCCAGATCATCCGTGGTGGCAAATGGCAGCTCACTCGATTCGCAGCGCCGATACAGGCGCTCGGAGGGCAGGGATTCATGTGGTTTGGCGACTTGCAGGCCGGCGGTGGCGTCCGTCATGGTGTGCTGTTCCCTACTTTGGTCAAGGTGACAAGAATAGCCCAGTACGGCGGTTTCTGACCTATGACAGATCAAGGATATTGCCACCTGTCGCCTTTTCAATCACGTTGAAAAGTGGACAGATCGCGGTTGCGGTGATCGCAGGAGAAGATGGGTGCGTAGATTCACTGATAGAGGAGTTTCACCATGACCAGCGCACGCATGATAGAACATCGCATCACCCGGGACTTGCTGCAGCGCCGCGATCGCGGGCTGAACACAGGCAACAGGCGGCTGGCAGAACGGCTTATTATGGCCACGGCGGTCACCGCGGGAATGTTGATGCTGGGCAGCTACGCCCCGGAGTTGCTGTGGGCCTTGCTGGCGGGCGCCGGCGTATTAACTCTGGGTACGCGTGTGTCCTGAGGCCTGCGCTGTTGGCTGGCTGACTTCCAGCTCCACATCGGCCTCCCAGTCCGCTGCTGACAGGTTTGCAGCGTCTGTTGCCGCAGTGGGCTCCAAAAGTTTGGGATAGTATTTCCCCATAACCCGCATCAGTTCGTCAAAGGGGAGGTCGGGGTATTCTCCGCGATCGTTCAAATACTCCATATGCCGATTACCGGCCAGGTCAAACTCGTGATAGAGGCTGTCTTCCAGGCCGTTGAACTGCAGTGGCCGCAAGCCAAATTTTTCGCACAGCTCAATGTTAAAGGCCGGGGTTGCCTTCACCCAGCGGTCGTTGAGACAAATGGACGTGTAACCGTGGAAGTAAAAGATATCGGTTTGCATGGACTCGCGCAGGCGCTCGGTAGACAGGTGGTTGCGCACATCGGCATAGCCGACACGGGCGGGAATGCCTGCGGCGCGGCACAGGGCCGCCAGCACCAGCGCCTTGGTGACACACCAGCCCTCACCCGAGGCTAATGTGGTGCTTGCCAGGTAGCCCTCGGGTGAGATGGCAAGGCTATAGGGGTTGTAGCGCAGGCCGTCCCTGACATGATAATACAGGGCCACGGCCTTTGATGTATTGTCCGAGCCGGGCTCGACCACCGACGCCACGCTGGCCAGAATGGCCGGATGGTCGCTGTCAATAAACGTAGCGGGGTGCAGGTACATCAGTGGATTTTCGATATCGCTCATGGGCTGGAATTTCCCTGTTGGTTCAGACACGGTAAGGGGAGATTATACCCGCGTTTTACCCACTATACGTTTCCCGATCTGCCGCAGCCCTTACATACGCCTGGATAGGCTGATCGCACCGCGCACCTGACCCAGGCTGTAGCCTGTTGCCATGTCGTCCGGATAATACTCCCGCAGTGTCAGCTCGGTGGCATCGGCCAACCCCTTGCCGTGGCAGCTAAGGCAAAGTGGCTCTACGCCCTGGGCTTGCATGTAGCGATACTGGCCACCGGTCACTTCCCCGAAATGCAGTGATGCAGCCTCCTCACCGGCGCGTTGACGGCGGTCAAATTCCAGCAAAACGGCTTGTTCCCAGCTGTCTGGCACGGCGCGACTGGCATTGCGGAGGTAAATACTCACCCGTTTTACTGTCCAGCCGGAGGTGGCACTGAGTGCATCGGCAATGGAGAGCAGGGTAAAAAGTGTGTTTCGCATAAATCAGAGCCCTTGTACCGTATTCGTATCATAGAAAGCGCCCGGCACTTCCGCCATGATCTACCTCAAGCATAACTGCACAGAAGAGAATGCAGACTTGCAGCGCCTGCCGATATGCGCCGATACTGGGGGCATGAGAGTTGCCATCGCCAAAGCCAGACCTCATTGCGTACTAGTGCTCGCCACTTTACTCGTGTTACTGGCTGGCAGTGCCCGGGCGGAAATTTGGCTGATCGATGTAAAGGGTGCTATTGGCCCTGCCACCGCTGACCATATGGTGCGAGGCCTAGAGCAGGCCCAGGCGGCCAGCGCGGAACTGGTTATCCTGCGCATTGATACCCCCGGCGGGCTCGATATCGCCATGCGGGAGATGATCAAGAGCATTCTCGCCACCAGTGTGCCAGTGGTGGGCTATGTGGCGCCCAGCGGCGCCCGTGCAGCGAGTGCCGGCACCTACCTGCTATATGCCACCCATATTGCCGCCATGGCCCCCGGCACCAACCTGGGGGCGGCAACCCCGGTGCAGATCGGTGGTATGCCGGAAATGCCCTCTGCCCAGCCACCGGACGAGGAGGGCGGTGCGAAACAGCCCGGGTCCGCCATGGAGCACAAGATAGTGAACGACGCCGTGGCCTATATCCAGAGTCTGGCGCAGCTGCGGGGGCGCAACGCCGAGTGGGCTGAACTCGCGGTGCGCGACGGTGCCAGCCTGTCTGCCCAGGACGCGCTGGAACAGGGTGTAATCGATCTTATCGCCACATCGCAAGCGGACCTGCTGACACAATTGAACGGCCGCGAAGTGGAAGTTGCAGGTGTAGCGCGGGCGCTGAACCTGGAGGGCGTTGGGGTATACCAGCACCCGATAGACTGGCGCAGTGAATTCCTGTCTGTTATCACCAACCCCAATATTGCCTACATACTCATGCTGGTTGGCATGTATGGTCTCATCATAGAATTTTACAACCCCGGCGTAGGTGTGCCGGGTGTGGCGGGTGCCGTGTGTTTGTTGCTGGCGCTGTACGCTTTTCAGGTACTACCCATCAGCTACACCGGCCTGGCCCTTATTATTCTCGGTATTGGCCTGATGGCCGCGGAGGCCTTCACTCCAAGTTTCGGCGTGCTGGGCCTTGGCGGCATTATCGCTTTTGTGGTCGGTTCCATCATGCTGATGGACACGGACCTGCCGGGTTACCAGATAGCGATGCCGGTAATAGCCGCCTTTGCCGCCACCAGCGTGGCGATACTGGTGTTTGCTATGGGCATGGTTCTCAAAGCACGAAAGGGCGCGCAGCGCGTTGGCGTAGCGCTGCTGGTGGGCAAGACGGCCATTGTGGAATCTGTTAACGACGGCATTACCTGGGCGCGAATAGAGGGTGAATTGTGGGAAGTGGACTGCCCGCAGGCGCTGGGCCCCGAAGACAGGGTGGTGGTGGATGCAATAGATGGCCTCACCCTGAAAGTGAGCAAGCAACAGGAGTGAATTAGCATGTTTGATGGACAATTTTTTGGTGGAGCGGTATTGATCATAGTGATCGCCGTGGCATTTTCACTGTTCCGTGTGCTGCGCGAATACGAGCGCGGCGTAATCTTTATGCTGGGGCGATTCTACAAGGTGAAGGGCCCGGGCCTTATCATCATCATTCCCATATTGCAGCAAATGGTGCGGGTGGACCTGCGCACCGTGGTAATGGACGTGCCCACCCAGGACGTCATCTCACGGGACAACGTGTCGGTGCAGGTAAACGCGGTTATCTATTTCAAAGTGGTAGACCCGGAGCGTGCCATTATCCAGGTGGAGAACTTCCTGGAAGCCACCAGTCAACTCTCCCAGACCACACTGCGCTCGGTGCTGGGCCAGCATGAACTGGACGATATGCTGGCCGAGCGTGAACGCCTGAACGCCGACATACAAACCATACTCGACAAGCAAACGGCGGCCTGGGGAATCAAGGTGGCTAACGTAGAGATTAAACACGTGGACCTGAACGAGACCATGGTGCGAGCCCTGGCCAAACAGGCCGAAGCGGAACGGGAGCGCCGCGCGAAGGTCATTCACGCGATGGGTGAAGCCGAAGCAGCGGAGAAGCTGGCCGAGGCGGCAAAAGTGCTGTCCAGCCAGGACCAGGCGGTGCAACTGCGCTACCTGCAAACCCTGGTGGAGATTGCTGGCGATAAAAGCTCGACCATTGTGTTTCCGGTGCCGATTGATGTGTTCGAGAAGTTTAAGTCTTGAAGTGGTTTTTGCTAATTGACGTGGAGAACGCAGGTCAGGGTGGGTGAGAGTAGGGCAATCGGACGGCTGTTTTTCACGGGAGTTGGTCTAATGTATTTTTATACGACAATTGTAAGCCGTTGAAAATTCGAACTATGCTGTGACCAATGATTTGAACAATGGCCAGGCCACAGGCCGGCGCACACTGACTTGAGCCGTGTGCTCAAGAGAAACAGTATTTAATAAAGCTTTGAAAGTGTTGATATATAAAAATTTTTATAAAAAACAGGATTGCGTAGTGCTGAAGAAGAGCGTGATTTCAATTTCTGACTTAGTCCAACGAAGTAGCTGTTATGTGTTCTAGAGAGTGCGGATGATTTGGCAGTATTTGTTACTCGCTCCCTGGCTTATCGTGCTGCCGTTTGGCTTTCTCCTATTGCTCCGACGCAACTATCGTGCAAATTCTGGGCTTTGCACATCATGCGGCGCAAAGCTTCAAGAAATGGCCGTGTGTCAGACCTGTACTCAAAGTCACAATTCTTCGCGTTTTCGAACAGGTATGACTATCATTTTCATAATCTGGGCGTTCACTAGTTTCGCCGTATTTCGGAACATGGCTTTTTCATGAGACATCGAACACATAACAAGGCAGCAAGGGCGCTTCGCGCCGGGACCGCTTAACCGCGGCCCCTGCTTGAAGCGTTAGGTGTCTAGATAGAGATGCGCAAACTCAGGGCGTTTTTCGGCTTCCTCGTGCTAAGTGTTCTTGTCTATTGGGCCTACGACTACTATTTTTCTAACAAAGCTAAGGATAGAGCGATAGCTGCGGAAATGTGCGATTCTGTTTCCATTGGAATGAGCGTTGAGGATTTGCAAAAAATTGAATCTCGGTCGAGGATCCCATTTATACACGCAGCAGAAGGAGCCCTAATTCGCTACGGTGCATGGAAATGCGTTGTCTTTCTTGAAAATGGGGAAGTGGTCGCACTGCCAGAAAAACCATGGTCCGAGCACTAATGACACCTAACAAGTACAGGCTGTTGGGACGCGCTTACAGCGCGCCCCAGCTGTAGGCGTTAACGGGCCACTCGTGCGAATCTCAAAGTTTTGAAGTACTCTTAGGCTATGGCGCAGCGAAACGGACTTTTGCAGAGAAACACAGGCCCCCGGCAGCCCTGGCGAGCACCGGGGAGGGCTCATATTTTTTCACTCTATCTCCTTCCGGTTTATAACCAAAAAACGTTCCCGCGGAGACGCCAGTCATCATTTTCGGTCAGTCGAGCTGCAGGTTATTTGCAGGCTCTTGACCATCGCGTCCCGTTAACCAGTCAGGGCTTGGGACCAGCTAACGCTGGCCCCAGCCTAAAGCGTTAAGCGTACCCATGCTAAATCGATGTGCACTCATACTTAGACCGGCCCGACCATTTATAGAATGGGCCAGGAACCTGGATGACTCAGGTATTGTTCCTTCAGCAGAGGGGGAACAAACCGTATACCTTCTGCCTGAATATGATGATGACGCTGATGCCCTTGAGCTGCTCTCAAAAATGTTTGATGTTCTATTCGAGATGCAGCTTGACGGCTGGCATACCGATGAATCAGCTTGGCCCAGGAATCGCACATTCGCCATGTTTCGTGAGTGGTTTAGTATAGAGTTTCATTCGGTCGTAGAGGATATGTGTGACTACCCTATTGTCGATGATGAGTACGCTTAACAAGTGCAGGCAGTGCGCTCCCTTCGGTCGCCGGACGCGCGTACCGCGCGCCCGCTGCTGCAGGCGTTATATTTCTCCCTAGCAACGGTAACCGCCCTAAATTGAAAATCAATATATGTAGGAATTAATATGGCCCAAAATCCCCCATCAATGGTCACGTATGGAAGAATTGACCATATAGTGCAAAAAATAAAGGATGCAAAAACTCCTGACCGTTTTACGAATGATTTTCTTAAGGAAGTCATCCAAGCAAAAGGGTCAAATGATCGAGCGTTTATAAGTCTGGCAAAGCGGTGCGGGCTCTTGAATCAGGATGGCTCGCCGACCGATAGATATAAACGTCTGAGAAGTACAACTCAATCTGTATCTAAAACAGCCATGGCTGAGGCCGTAAAATCGGGCTATGCAGACCTATATGCACTAAACGAGTATGTTCATAAGTTATCCGAGAAAGACCTAGAAGGTTTAGTTCTCCAATTGACCGGGGACGAGAAGGGCAGTGCGACGGTAAATAACATAGTTAAAACATTCCTGGCGTTACGTAAACACGCCGATTTCGATGTCGGAGCGGTTCAAGTGAAAGTGTCCGAGAACACTGAAGAGAAAAATCAAAATTCCTCTGACGAAGATGAATCAAACTCGGATGTAGACACGGATGAGGTAAAACTTGGACTAAGCTATCAAATAAATCTTATTCTTCCCAAAACGGATGATATTGCCGTTTTCAATGCGATATTTAGAAGTCTTAAGGAAAATTTACTCAAAAAATGAATCTTGAAGAAAAAATAAAACGAGACTGTAATTAAATCTGTGTAACTGCCTATTATTAACCCATGCA